>Ga0208616_1000379_pt1 | contig 12937 bp, 11 predicted proteins | sample CryBogCBE16Oct07_FD_184575 | JGI IMG/M metagenome (GOLD analysis project Ga0208616, IMG submission 184575) | Freshwater microbial communities from Crystal Bog, Wisconsin, USA - CBE16Oct07 (SPAdes) (version 2) | ecosystem: Environmental > Aquatic > Freshwater > Lake | place: Crystal Bog... | reverse complement strand
AACCCCACACTTGAGCAATTACTTGAAAGCGTCAAACTACCCGACGACCTCAAAGACGACTGGGAACTACTAGCCATTGAGCATGGACACCTCTACGAGATAACTTCCAACTCAGGGCCACTAGAGGCTAGGAAAGACCATGACGGCATTGCCTACGGTGCTATCGGCTCCGGTGCAGCTCCAGCGCTTGGATCACTATTCACCGACCACGAGGATGAGGGCAGTCTTTACCAAGCACTCGAAGCCTCAGCAATGCACACAACCAACGTGCGCTCACCGTTTCTGGTTCTAAGTTTGTAACCACCTCAATCGCTTGCTATTGCAAGGTGTTACCATTTATGGTAGTCTTGTATGTTACTGTTGGCTCTTTCTGTCCAGCAATAGAACGCTTAGGGGACTTATGAACGTAGAGACCGTTCCACTTACTTCGCTTACGCCTGATCCACAGAACGCTCGCAAGCACAACAAGCGTAACTTAGACGCTATTGCTGCCAGCCTTAATAAGTTTGGACAACGCAAGCCCATAGTCGTTACCCACGATGGTACGGTTATTGCTGGCAACGGCACACTTGAAGCCGCTACATCCCTTGGTTGGAAAGAAATTTCCATAGCCAGAGCGCCAGAAGATTGGGACGACAACACCGTTCGAGCTTACGCACTCGCAGACAACCAGACCGGCGCACTAGCCGAATGGGATGACGAGATACTTAATACAGCTCTTGAGGACTTAACCTCTGAAGGTTGGGACATTAACGAATTAGGCTTTGACCAGGACTTTGAGCCAGAAGAGCCTAAGCCAGACAAACTCGATGTGGAACCAGAAGTTCCAGAAAACCCTATAACCCGTTTGGGTGATTTGTGGATTATTGGACCACATCGTATTCTTTGTGGAGATTCTAGTGACAAGGCAACATTAGACAGACTTACCAATGGTTACAACGTTGGATGTGTGCTGACTGATCCACCTTATGGAATTGACCTTAACACCGATTATTCAGCTGGTGGAGGGAAAAACTATAAAAAAGTAGCAAATGATGACATTCCATTTGATGCTTCATTCCACCGTAATTATTTTAATAATGTTAAAGAACAATACTGGTGGGGTGCTAACTACTATTACCGAACGCTGACAGATAGAGATTTAAGTGGATCATGGCTGGTGTGGGACAAACGCACAGAAGCCACAGATGTTGTTATAGGCTCATCATTTGAATTGTGCTGGTCTAATACTAGGCATAAGCAAGACCTTTTAAGATACCACTGGACTAACTTTACCAGTCACGTAAATGCTGGTCACAAGCGTATTCATCCTACCGAGAAGCCAGTAGAAATGCTTATAGAAATATTAAACAGATGGGTTCCAAAACAAACTATTGTTGTTGATCCTTTTGCTGGCTCAGGTTCTACTCTTATTGCAGCATCAAAGTCAGATTGCATTGGGCTGGGATTAGAGTTAGACCCAGGATACGTTGACTTAATTGTTAAACGACTTGAAATAGAGACTGGCTTGACCGCCGAACTCGCACCCAAGAACTAAACCCTCCGTCAAAACGCTAGGCCGTCAAAACAATGCCACAATTCATACGCACAGAAGAGCAAGCCATAACCGACACAGAGGCGCTTAAATTGCGTTCTAGGGGCTTCACCTACCAGCAGATAGCCGACAACATGGGCTGTTCTAAAGGTGCTGCATACCAGCGAGTAAGCCGAGCCTTAGCTGCAATACCAGCCGAAGCCGTAGACGAGTACCGCAGACTTGAAGCAGAGCGCCTAGATGGACTGCTAGCAATCGCCACACACCAGGCTTACACCAAGAAAAGCCTATTTGCCATTGACCGAGTGCTTGCCATTATGGATCGACGAGCCAAGTTGCTTGGACTGGATAGCCCTGTAAAGCATGAGGTTGTTACGCTTGATTACGTTACAGCGCAGATTAACCAACTTGAGCGTGAACTAGGGGTAATAGATGCAGACGCTTCAACAAAGGAAATTATCGGAGCTGAAGAAGCTCAAAGTCTTACTAGAGACACAACAGAAGCAAGCATCGATTGAATCGATTGAGGGCTTAAAGAACTCTCGCTACCGCACACTTGCCCGACCTAACCAACTTCCACCCGAAGGCGACTGGCGACTCTGGTTAGTAATTAGTGGGCGAGGATTCGGCAAAACATTCCTAGGGGCTGGATGGCTGGCTGAACAAGCCCGAACCCACCCCAACACCGAGTGGGCGATTGTTGCCCCAACATTTACTGACGTGCGCCGAACTTGCGTTGAAGGTCCATCAGGATTCCTTAAAGCAGTTGACCTACGTAAAGACAAAGGTGACTTCTACAACCGAAGCAATGGGCAGATAAGCCTTAGCAACGGTTCACGAATCCATCTTGTATCAGCTGACGAGCCTGACCGTGCCAGAGGATTAAACCTCAGTGGCGCATGGTTAGACGAAGCCTCGTCATTTAGATACGAAGAAATCTGGACTGAGGGACTTGCCCCTGCACTACGCATTGGTAATCCCCAGGTGGTCATCACGACCACACCTCGCCCAACGAAACTGATCCGAGAATGGATGAGTCGCACAGACGGCTCTGTAGTCGTTACCCGTGGTTCCACCTTCGATAATGCAGCAAACCTGTCTGAATCTGCGCTGGCAGAACTCAAGTCACGATACGAAGGCACACGCCTTGGTCGCCAAGAGTTGTACGGTGAACTTCTACTAGACACACCTGGCGCATTATTCACCCAGACAATGATTGACGATAAGAGGGTGCAGTACTACTCAGACTTCACACGAGTCGTAGTAGCCGTTGACCCAGCCGTAACATCAGGCGAGAATAGTGACGAAACAGGAATTGTTGTTGTTGGCCTAGGAGCCGATGGTCGCTACTACGTGATAGCAGACAAGAGCTGCAAAGACACCCCAATGGGCTGGTCTAACCGAGTCAACATGGCTTACGAGGATTACCAAGCAGACCGAGTGGTAGTTGAAAAGAACCAAGGTGGCGACTTTATTGAAACCACGCTTAGGCAAATCAACCCACACATGAACGTAGTCGGTGTAACAGCCAAAGTCGGGAAAAGGCTTCGTGCTGAACCGATTGCATCGCTCTATGAGCAAGGCCGAGTTTCACACATAGGCAACCTCAGCGCATTAGAGACACAGATGATTGAATGGGTCCCAGACTCAGGGGAATCACCAGACCGCCTCGATGCTCTCGTTCACGGCATTACCTCGCTTACCACTCAGATGAGCAAGTTCGACCTTGCGTTCTCTGGATCATCACAGTCATGCCCTAAGTGTGGCGCATCAAATCTCAAGACCGACACAGCTTGTAAGGTCTGCTTTCACAAGTTCAACCCAGCAACCGAACAACGCATTAACAGTCTCAATGCTGGCTTCCCCCAATTCCAAAAGAGGTAGACGTGGCTTTATTCAGCCGTAAAGACAAGACAGCCGAGATTGTCAAGGGCGTAATGGATGAACTCAACAAGGCTGGCGCTCCTATGGCTATGGCTATGCAAGCAGGTCAACTACAAGGCTCACCTGTTCAGACCGGCGTTCCAGTAATGGCACAACAGGTCGTAGCAGCAACACCTCTACAACGCCCACAGTCTGTATTCGGTGCAGCGTTCAACCCTGGTACTCCACTCTTCCCAGGTGCTATTGACCCAGTCAACCCAGTAACAGGTCGAGCTGAACCACGCATTACTCAGTACCAAGTTGCTGAGAACTTAATGATTACCCAAGAGCCAGCGCCATTCGGCAAACTGGAATGGGCTGCTCGCAACGTAGACATCATCTCTCGTTGCATAACTATTCGCATTGACGACATCACCAAGATGGGCTGGTCGTTTGAGGTATCTGACGACGCTATTGCCGAAATCATGGCAAAGGAAAACTGCTCACACGCTAAGGCTGCGACAATCGCTCGTGACCGTTTCGGCGACCAAGTTGCCAAGATGACTGAAGCCTTTGCCAACCCATTCCCACTGGAATACAAGAACTGGCGCTCATGGATTAGCCAGGCTATGTGGGACTACTTGGTGTACGACGAAGTGGTGGTCTACCCTAACTACAACCTCGGTGGGGAATGCTTCGGCTTTGATCTGATTGACCCTTCAACAATCAAGATTCTGCGTGACGACAAAGGTCGAGTTCCTTCGTGGCCTAACCCTGCGTTCCAGCAGATTCTTTGGGGCTACCCTCGTGGCGAGTTCACAGCTTCACCGCTTAACGAAGTAAACGCTCAGTTCAACTCACAAGAACAGCGTGGACCAGTTCGCCCATCAGACTCACTCAACGTATTCATTGGCCACCCACAGACAAAGATGCTCTATGGCTTCTCTGCCGTTGAGCAGTGCCTTCAATACACCGACCTTTACGTAAACCGTCAAGAATGGCTACTTGCTGAATACAAGGCTGGATCAACCCCAGCAATGTTCCTTGAAACTGACAGCGCCCTAGAACTATGGCAGCTCGCAGACAACGACAGAATCCTGAACGACTACTACTCAGGTATGACTGCCAACCGTCACCAAATCCGCTCACTCCCAGGTGGAGCGAAGGTAGTGCAGACTACACAGATTGACGAGAAGTACAAGTCTGACTATGACGAGTTCATTGCCAAGCGCATTGCAGCCATCTTCGGAGTAGCACCATCACAAGTTGGTGTTGTAGCTCGTGCCGGACTCGGTGGTGGCAAAGGCTCACACGACGGCGAAACAGAATCAGCCGAAACAGTATCTACCAAGCCAACGATTAACTTCATTGTGGACATGGTAAACACGCTCTGCCGTCAGCACCTTGGCATGGACGAAAGCATTACTTTCAGCCTCACTAACGACGCATCCTCAACGGATCAGTTGAACCGCTACAAGGCGCTATCAACCGCAGTCAACGCTGGAATGCTTACCCTTAACGACTCTCGTGGGGAACTTGGTATGCCGTTGTTTGACATGAACGAAGCCGACGAGCCGTTCATCCTAACAGCATCTGGCCCAACATTCCTTAGTGGACAATTAACCACAGACGCAACAGGCGAAACACTCGGACAGACAGGACCATCAAGTGAAGAAGCGAACACGCAAGCCGTCCCACAAGCTAAAGAGCAACCGAGTCTCAGTGAAGCACCCAAAGGTGATAGCAAAGAGACGACTTCTAGGGTAGAGGCTAAGTCAGCACACGACGAGGAACTACGTGAGTTTGCACGCTTTGTAAAGTCTCGCAATAAGACCGGCAAGTGGCGAGCATTTGACTTTGTAACGATTGAAGAAGAACTAGCCGACAAACTAAACAATGACGCTTACTTCTTGGTTAAGGGAACAGTCCCAATGCCAGACAGCGTTCTAACTTGGGCTGAAGATGTTGTGAAAGCGCAGATAAGCGATACCCCAAAAGGTTTGCTTACTAAAGGGAACGACCACGAGAACCGCATAAAGGCCCTCGCTTCCAAGCACAAGACTGCTATTCAATCAGCACTTGCAGCAAGCATTACCGGCGTAGGCACAGCAATCTCACACGCAGTAAACAGCTCAACAATGCTCGATGCCCCAGTAGCCGCTAAGCAAGCAGTAGACGCTTACATCAACTTCGACAGCGCACGAAGCGTAAAGACTCTTCAGAGCCTCTACACAGTGGCTTTAGATGCAGGAGCGCAAGCCGAGGCTAAGACCTTAGGCGCAGACGCAATCCTTGGTGCTAGGGCGCAACAATTGATCCAACGAGCCGGTGTCACCATTAAGGGAATTAACGACACGACTCAGAACCGCATCTACACAGCAATACGTGACGGCGTTGCTAACGGTGATGCACACGCAACTATTACTAGCGCAGTAGACGCAATCATTAACGACTCAAGCCGTGCAGACATAATCGCAACAACCGAAACAAACCGTGCTTATCAGTTAGCAGCTCAAGATGTTGCTGCTGAAAACGGCGCAATAGGGTTCGACTGGATAACAGACACAGACCCCTGCCCTGAATGTATTGAATTGGAATCAGCCAATCCTCACGACATTTCAGAGCTAGTACCACCAGACCACCCGAACTGCGTTTGTGATACAAAGTTCATCTACCCAGACTCAACAGGAGAATAACCCAATGTCAGAAATAACGTATGCCTACTTCGGCGGTTTAGAGAAATCACGAGACGACAAGGGCTACCTTAACGTCAAGGGACTAGCCACCGACGACACACTCGACCTCGATGAGCAAATCTGCGACCCTCAGTGGTTAAAGACTGCTATGCCAAAGTGGTTTGAGATTGGCAACATCCGTGAGCAACACGACGGATCAAAGGCAGTAGGCAAGGCAACTTCAATGACATCACAGGGAACAGGCTTTGCTATCGGTGCAAAGATTGTTGACCCAGTTGCAGCTATGAAGGTTGAAGAAGGCGTTTACACCGGATTCTCAATCGGCATCAAGGGCGCATACGTTGACATGAACGACCCTCGTGCGCCTCGTGGCGTAATCAAGGGTGGACAAATCGTAGAAGTATCAGTAGTAGACCGACCAGCAAACCCATCAGCCTCTTTCGAGTTGGCTAAGACCGTAGGTGACGTAATGACCAAATCAGTAGAAATGCAAGACAACTCAGAAGAAGTAAACAACGCTCCTGACCTAGCCACTGGTGAGTTCTACCTCCCATGCTCAGGTTGCAACGGAACAGGCGAAGTTCACACCGGCGCTGACGAAGGTGCTTCAACGCACGCTTGCGAGGCTTGTGGTGGAACCGGTAAAGGTTCATCTATGGACTCTGAGGACATTCAGACACCAACTGCTACATCTAACGAAGCACTTGCAGCCGAAGAAGAGAACGACCCACTGAAGTCAACAGACGCAGAAGTTGAGAAGCGTGAGTTCACAGAAGCAGAGCGTGAGGCAGCATCAGAATCTGGTGCAGCTATGCCTGACGGATCATTCCCAATTAAGACAGTCAAAGACCTAAAGAACGCTATTCAGGCATTTGGTCGTGCAAAAGACCCAGCCAAGGCTAAGGCGCACATCAAGGCTCGTGCTAAGGCTCTAGGCAAAGAGGACCTTATCCCAGACAACTGGAAGGGTGCTGACGCTGACCTAGTTAAGGCAGACGACATGGAACACGACCCAGCAGAACTCATTGCGGTTCGTGCCGGTCTTATTGCTCTTATCAAGGCTGAACTTGACGAGATGCTTGCAGGGGAAGAAAACGAAATCTGCGACGTAACAGAACTTCTTTGCTCACTATCCATGTTCTTGGACTGGTGGACAGGGGAAGCATCAGAGAATGAAACAGAAGCTCCATTTACCGGATGGGACATGGACGAATCAGGAGATGACATGGCATACATTGGCCTCGGCGTATCAGCCGACCTAGTCAAGGCAGTTGGCGCATCAGACGCTACTGACGAAATAAAGTCTGAGTTCAAGACTGAGGTACTAAAAGCCCTCGGTGTGAACGACGAATTAACCGCAATCAAGACAGCGCACAGCGAAGCGATAGAGCAGATTCAACTGCTAAAGGCTGAGATGGACATTGTTAAGAACTTTGCGGCTCCGAGTGACATTTCACTCATCCGACCTGACAAGCGTGGTGAAGTAATTACCAAGGCTGCCAAGTTACGCATGGAAATCAAACAGGCTAGAGAGAACGCTAGAACCGTTACAGCCGACGCATCACTCCGTGAACTTTACAATCGTAAGGCAGATGAGCTTGAGGCTCAACTTGCTGCAACGGAACAAAACTAACCCCTAACTTAAAGGAGCCTTTCATGGCACTATCAACTCCAACAGTTGATCAGCTTTTTGGTGGACTACCAGCATCACAGCGTCTTGCACGCTTCGAGGCTTACAAGTCATCACTAAGCTCAAAGATTAACGAGAACCTTGCACTAAAAGCTGCAGGCGCACTCAACTTTTCAAAGACAGAAGGCGTTATCAAGACTGCTACACCTGCCACAACTGCTATTGACGCATTGACAAAGGCTGGCGCATCAGAAGAGACAATCGCTTTGTTCTCAAAGTCAGTAGAAGGTGACGTAAACAAGAACCCTGGTCCTTGGTCTAACAGCAACCCTCTTTCATACGACCCTGGAAACGTTGGTTTCACACCATTCGACCTCCAGGACAGCATTGAGTTCCTCGTACCTGTAATGACACCTCTTCGCAACTCGATTCCACGCCGTAAGGCACAGGGTCAGGCTGTTCAGATTCGTCAGATTACTGGTTACAGTAACTCACGCACAGGTGGCGTACCGAACTTGAACACATTCTTCAACTCGGCTACTAACACTTCAACATACAACGGCATCACACTGAACCGTCCGAACACCATCTCATACTCAGCCGACGCTCTCGTTGTGCCTTTCGTTGAGAACGGTATTTCCGACTCAGTTGAGTACCAGGCACAGTTCGCTGCTCAGGGTTTCACAGACCTTCGTCAGCTCTCTAACACTGCTGCTATTTACTCACACATGCTCGGTGAAGAAAACAACATTCTGAACTCAACATCTGCAGTGCTTCCTATCGCAGGATTGTCACCAACAGTTGTTAAGGGTGGAACTGCTACAGGACTTCCAGTAGGAACATACTCAACAATCGTTACTGTTTCATCGTCATTCGGTGAATCACAGGGTGTTGCTGGATCGAACGTAACAACAACAACTTCAGCCGACTCAGTAAACGTGACACTTGCAGTTGTTCCAGTTGGAGCAGTAGGCGTAAACGTCTACCTCACAGACACAACATCAAGCGCACACTACGTTGGACGCACCACAAGCACAGGCGCAGCATCATCACCAATTATCTGGGCTTCTGTAGCTGCACTTCCATCAACTTCAGCAGACAACGGTTCATCACCTGCTTACCAGTTCGGTGGAACAGCTCTAGGAACCACTGGATACACAGGAATGATTTCATCACTTCTTGGTAACGGTGCAACTGCTGGAACTGCTGGTTACAAGAAGGCAATCAACGGCCCTCTTAACGCTGGTACTCCATTCGGTGAAATCAACACAATGCTTGTAGAGATGTGGGAAACTAACCGTGCGCAACCAGGAACGCTTTACACTTCTGGTCGTATCCAGGCTGCATTGCTCGCTGAGATTCAGCAGCAGGGTTCAGCAACTTCATACCGTGCTAACTACATGACTGGCGATGACGGAATCATCGTTGGTGGTGCAGTAACAGGAATCACCTCACCAGTAGGTGGACCAGCACTGAACATCGTTGCTCACCCATTCATCCCAGAAGGTGTTGTGATTGCTCACTCAACCACACTTCCTTCACCAGTATCTGGCGTACCAGGAACGGCGACCATCGACAATGTCGTAGATCTCACCACAATTTCTTGGCCCCAGATCGGCATGAGTTGGGATCTCTCCACCTACCAGTACGGAACTTTCGTGTTCCACACACCTGGTTTCGATGGAATCCTCACAGGAATCACTACAACTCTGTAGTCCTGTAAGTCGCTAGGCATTACTGCTTAGCAATTAGCGAGTTGAGTCGGGCTGGATGTTCCCCTTCGTCCAGCCTGACTCCTCGCTCTATTCGCAAAGGGAACGCATGAGAATTATTGGATCAGACAAGAACCTAAAGACTGTTGACTTTGAGGGCAAGACCCTTAACCAACAGAAAGACGGTACGTTTCACGCTGACCAAGACACCGCTAAGAAACTTGTATCGTCAGGAGACTTTGCAGTGGCTGGAATTACATTCAGAAATGCCAAGGGATTCATCTGTAACGAGTGCGCCTTCGTAAATGTCTTTCGAGACAAGTGCGGTAAATGCGGTTGCACCGAACTAACGCCGGAGAGCGAATCATGACCATTGTTGCACCTTGGGTATTAGACGAAAACGACACAGTTCCGTATGTCACAATTCAGGACATTAAGAACTCACCTATTGCAGCGAGCCTTGACTTCACCAACCTCATTCCAAACACCAGCGTCAACTCACAAGACGCAGCTCTGGCTCAACTTATCTACCAAGCATCAGCCAAGGTAGACGCTTACGCTGCTGGAGCATTGGCCTCATTGTCGGCAACGGTCAACACCGAAAACGGACGAGCCTCAATTAACCGCCGAGGACAGTTCATTGTCCACCCCTACGGCTGGCCTGTATTGGAACTACGCTCCTTCTCCTACGCTGCTTCAGGCCCTGTCGGTGGTCAGACTCCAATTACCCTGACCAACAACAACACTCAAATCGAGCGCTACCAGTTCATCGTCAACACCAACTGGAACCCAGGACAGTCAACGACCTACCAGTTCGGGACTTCAATGTTCCCAAGCGCACAGTACGGCAACGAATACGCTTGCCAGTACGTCTACGTCAACGGCTTCCCTAACGCTTTGAACATGGACCCAATTACTAAGGGTGCTACTTCAATCACCGTAACCAAGAACACCGGTATCTACGCCAACTCATCACTCATTATCTGGGATGGCGCTAACACCGAGACAGTTACCGTAGCTTCAAACTTCGTGCCTGACGATGGCGACATTGTTACCCTCGCTAGGCCGACTAAGTACCCACACACCGCAGGTTGCTCAGTAGCCTCACCTAACCTCACCGCCGTCAAAGAAGCGACTATTCACTTTGTCGTATCTATGGTGGAAGAGCGTGGATCAGGTGCGTTCACACTTTCAGGAGCAGCAGCAGCCGGAGCAGGTGGTCCTATCACCGCTTCAGAGGCACACCACGCAGCTGCCTATGACCTACTCGACACCTTCCGCAACATCTGGGGTCGTGTCTAATGTCAAGACAGGTCGTTCGAGACCAAGTTGTCGAATACTTATCGAACGCAGACATCACCGGTCTTACAACTATCTACACATTCCCTCCGAAGATTACGCCAGAGGGTGCGTTCTATCCAGGACAAACGCCTAACCAGTTCCAAGGCGCAATCGTCTTTACGTTCATTGAGCGTCAGAGCGAACAGCGAGTGGCATACGGTGGGGCGCATAACGGGCGTAAGTTTGTAACCTACGAGTTCGTGTTCTCTTGCTACTACCGAAGCACCCAAGGCCAAGCCGAGGTTGCTGCTATGGGCAACGAGACATTCCTAGACTCGTTTGTATCTGCCATCCGTGCTAACCGTACAGCTGGCGCACCTCAGAACACACAGAACAATGTGTGGCAGTGGGGTGAAGCAGGAGTTGGGGGCAAAGGCCCAGACATCCTCATTGAATCAGACCTACCAGTTCTACTTGGTGGGGCGCAAGAAGTAACTCAAACATTCTCAACTATCAGAGTCACCGTACTCGAAGAGGTGGACACATGACCCAATACAAATACACCGGTTTTTATACAACGGTCTATACCGGCGTTGCAGGACCAGACGGCGGTACTCTTGAAGCAGTGCCAGGGCAGACCTATAACTTAGATACTGCTCCCGACTCTTTCTGGACAGCCGTATCTTCCTCTAAGAAGGCCCCAGAAGCCCCTGTAGCCGACGCTACAACAGAATCTGAATCAACCCCTACCCAATCAGAAAGTGAGCCTCAATAATGGCCGCCTATTTAGTTGCTAATAGTTACCTCGGAATCATGCCTGAGGTGGCACGAGGAACACTCAACACAGGAGGAACTCCGGTTTACATTCCGGTCACAGCTCCTCAAGTGACACCTATGCAAACATTCCTCCGTGACGAGGCTCTGCGTGGATCACCAGTTATGGTGTACGACCAGGTTCAGGGTGTACGTCACGACGAGTACGACGCTAAGTTCTACCTCTTTGCCGACACTTTCCCTAACCTAGTTAAGGCCGTTCTTGGTGGAACTGACACCGTTACAGGTGCAGGACCATACACGCACAACATCAAGCTTCTTAACAACGCTTCTATCGGTTCACAGCCACAGTCTTACTCGATTATGGACTTTGACGGTGCTAACTACTTCACCCTTCTTGGCGCACAGGCTGACCAACTTGAAATCTCGTTTGGTGCAGAAGCAGCAGCAGAGTCAACAGTTAAGTTCTTCACCAACCCATACACATCGGGTACATCAGCAACAGCACCATTCAGCACACCAAACCCTTCAACGGTTCACATGATTCCTGCATGGGACACAACCATCACAGTTGCTGGAACGACTTACACCTACATTCAAGACGGAACGCTGACCCTTGCTCGCAAGACTGCTCCTATCTTCACGATGGGCGCACAGGCTCCATACCAGAACTTTGCTGGTCCTATTGAAGTGACTGGTAAGTTCACCGCCGTAGTTAACTCTTTGACAGACCCTTGGTCAACTGGATCAGGCGCAACTGCATTGACACGAAGCCCACAGGCGCTTGTTATTACATTTACTGACCCTAACGACTCGTCAGGTGGAACTCAATACAGCGTTTCATTCACAATGACTTCAACTCAGTTCCACAACGTAAAGCGCACACGAGGCAAGGCTTACACCGAAGTTGAGGTAGAGTTTACTGCTAACGCAGATTCTACTGATGCTACAAGTGGTGCTGGTTACTCACCAATTCAAGCCAACATCGTCAACGCAACTCCAACCGCTTACTAAATAACCCAAAGGGGAAACAATGCCAGCAGTAAACCTTCCAAACGGACAGTCAGCCATCTTGTATTCGCGAGACGAAGTTACCGAGCGCACAGCTCGAGTCATCTCTCGTTCGTACATGAAGGCGGCTGGCACGGCAGCAAAACTCACTAACTTGGGATTTGACGAAGCCAAGCCTGAGTCATGGACTATTTTCGCTGAGATTTCAGACGAGGACAGAGACAACCTCGACGGCTATCAAGCTGCACTAATTGCTGGCATGGTAAAGTCTTGGTCATTGGGTGACTTGCCTACGGCTGACTCTGCGCTTGACCTTGCTAAGCCTGTCTTTGAAGCATTGGCCGAGGCTTGTGCTAACTAGTTCAACAACACTCCAGACTTCTCGCCAGACACCGACCCAAAAGCCCCTACCGCCGACTAGCACGGCTGGAGGCAG
>Ga0208616_1000369_pt1 | contig 13186 bp, 16 predicted proteins | sample CryBogCBE16Oct07_FD_184575 | JGI IMG/M metagenome (GOLD analysis project Ga0208616, IMG submission 184575) | Freshwater microbial communities from Crystal Bog, Wisconsin, USA - CBE16Oct07 (SPAdes) (version 2) | ecosystem: Environmental > Aquatic > Freshwater > Lake | place: Crystal Bog... | reverse complement strand
AACACAAACTTTTAATATGATTTTAATATTTTGGGCATTAGCTGCTTACGGAATGACCTCCATTTTAGTATGGGGGTCAATTTTCGAGTCCACAAGGACTTGGATAAAAAAATACTCTAAATTTTTTGGTGACCTTATTTCATGTACACTATGTACATCTACGTGGGTTGGTTTCTTTATGTCATTTGTATTGGGTGGATTAAGTAATCACTATGTTAAAGCACCATGGTTTATGTATTTGTTTTTTGATGGAATGTTTACTGCTGGTTCAGTATGGGCAATTAATGCCATAATCGAATTTTTCGAAGAAAATAGAATAAAATAATGAAACAATCAGACATACTAAGAAATAGCAAAAATCAACACGGTGCGAAAAATAACGAATCAAAGTTCCAAGATTATGACATTTTAGATATTTCATATGAAATACAAAGAGAAATGAAATTAAAATATTCTGATTATTATTTTGGTATTGATATCGAATTTCCAATTACTGATTTAAGAGATTTAATTGAATCTAAAATAGATGTTAATGAAAAAAGTTATTTTAAACCTGATGGTGGTTTATTATGGTTAGAAATAAATGGTAAAAAATACTATTATTTATTTCCAGAACAAAAAAGACAAGGGACTAATGATAAAAGACTACTTGAAGGTAAAAATATACAACCTAAAGGAAACGCTAGTGAAAGAATTGCAGATAAATTATGTATAGCTAAATTACTTTTTGGAGAAGAAGATGTATTTCCTTTTGTAACTTTTTTACAAGGTTGTGATTTTTATGAACCTGAATCCACAATTCCCGATAGAATAAAAAGAACATTCAATTTTATCGAACCTAATGTTATTCATTATGAATGGATAAAACTACAAAAAAATAATAATGTTGGTGGTAGTTATTTTATGAGAGGACATTCAATGAAGGACGCACCTGGTACAAGTGATTGGACAAAAGAAGAAATGTACAACATAATGAAAAGTATTGCAAAATACTCAATAAATTATTATATTAAGAAATATGGGAACAAATGATTTTTTAAAAGATCAACTAATAACGTACTTAGGTAATAAAAGATTGCTTCTAAAATTTATCGATAATGTTGTTAATATCGTAAAAGAAGAATTAGGTAAAGATAAACTTGTAATTGTAGATGGATTTTCAGGTTCAGGTGCAGTTGCTAGATATTTCAAACAACATGCATCTAAATTAATTACAAATGACTTAGAAGAATATTCTAAAATCATTAATGAATCATTTTTGAAAAACAAAGATGAAATATCTTTTCAAGAAATTAATCACTATACAAATCTTTTAAATGAAAAAAAATATAGAACTGATTTAGGTGAAGGTATAATTGAAAAATTATATGCTCCTAAAGAGACTAAGAATATTAAAGAAGGAGAAAGATGTTTTTATACGAATGAGAATGCAAAAATTATTGATAATATTAGAAGAACTATTGATTTGGAAGTACCCGATAATTTAAAAAATATATTTTTGTCAATCTTATTATATAAAGCATCGGTACATAATAACACATCTGGAGTATTCAAAGGATTCTACAAAGGGTTAAAATCTCCTATTGGTAAATTCGGCGGTGAAAAGGAGAATGCATTACAAAGAATATTGGGTGAAATTAAAATGGAACCAATTATATTGAGTGATTATAATTGTGAAAGTAAATGTTTTAAATCCGATACAAATATTTTGATGGGTAAATTAAAAAACTTAGATTTAGTTTATTATGATCCACCATATAACCAACATCCCTATGGTTCAAATTATCATATGTTAAATACAATATTAAATTATGTTGAACCAAAACAAATATCTGAGGTTGCGGGTATACCAACAGATTGGAAAAAATCTTTATATAATAAACAAAAATTTGTATTAAAAACATTTACAGAACTTATAAATAAAACCGATTCCAAATATATAATGATTTCATATAACAATGAAGGATTCATTAGTGAAAAAGATATGTTAAAAATATGTCAAGAAAAAGGAGAAGTAAGAAAATTTGAATGTGCTTATAGTGCCTTTAAGGCAAGTAGAAATCTAAAAGAAAGAGATAATGGTATTAAAGTTACCGAGTTTATATATCTTATCAAAACAAAAACAAATGAGTAATCCATTTATAAAAGTAACGTGGGAAGATGTCCCTGAGAATTTCACCCCTGAGAAAATCAGAAGGGTGAAATCTTATTTTGAGAAGAAATATAATGCGAAGACCGTACAGGTTATAACTAAGACATTAACTAATGTTAATCAAACACGTTTAGAATCATTAGAGGCATCTGATAATATCTTAGACCATCAATATCAAAAGAAGTTGATGAAAGATTTTCTTTCTGATAACAATATAGTTATAAAGGAGGAGTTGATGGAAAGATTAGATAATAAGGTCAACACTCAAATTGATAAGTTAAATGAAAATAAAGTCAGATATAATAAATGGTACATCAAGAAAGTTGAATTCTCAAACTTCCTTTCATTTGGTGATAATAATACTATTGATTTTACAAGTCTTGATGGCATTACTGTAATCGAATCTACACCTAAGAATTTTGGTGGTAAATCCACATCGTCCGTAGATCTTTTGATGTTTTTATTTTTTAACGCAACAACCAAGACTAAAACTAACGGAGAAATTTTCAATAGATTTACTGATAAAAATGAAGTAAGTGTTCGAGGTGAAATTACTATTGATGGTGATGATTATGTCATCGAAAGAAAGACTTCTCGTAAGATGGGTAAGTCCGGTGAATATAGTGTTAAAAATGAATTAGAATTTTATAAAAAGACAGAAGATGGTTCTATTGTAAATTTATCTGGTGAACAAAGAAGAGAAACTGAAGCATTTATATCTTCGGCAATCGGAACACAAGAAGATTTCTTATCAACTATTTTAACAACAGGTTATAACTTAGAAGAACTTATCGAATCTAAACCAACCGCTCGTGGACAGATATTAACAAAGTTCATGGGTCTAGAAAGTCTCAAAGCAAAAGAAGAGATTGCTAAAGAAATATTTAACGATTGGTCTAAAAAATTAGTCTCTAACACTTATAATAAAATAACTTTAGAATCTGATAACGAAACATACAAAGAAAGTATTAATAATTCTGAAAGTGAAATTGAAAGATTAAACAAAGATTTAAATAAGTTTAATAATGATTTATCGGATTTGGAAAAGAAAAGAGACGAAGTCTTCTTAAAGAGAAACAATGATGTAGATAAAGAGTTACTTAATACCAATCCTACACGATTAAAATTTGAAATTACAACATTAATAACGGATAGAAACATTAGTCAAACAAATGCCGATGGAGTCGATGTTATTGAACCTTCTCAATTCTATAATGAACAACAATATAAAGAATTGAAAAGTCAAATGGCCGACCTTCAAAGTAATGAGGTTGCTTACAAGTATGAAAAAACCCAAAGAGAAAAATTAATAAAACAATTTGAAGAGGGAACAGTTTGTCCAACTTGTAATAGAGCATTAGATGAGGTTGACCACACGGATGAAATTGAAAAAATTAAAAAAGAAATAGAGGAGATTGAAAATGATTTAAAGTTAAATCAACTTCAATTAGATTTATTAAAAGAACAATCACAAGGATTTGAAACTTTAAAAACTGAATTTGAGACTTACGAAAGAAATAAACTTCGTAAAGAAAGATATGAGTTAGAAGTACAACAAAAACAATTAGAGATTGATAGTAAACAAAGAAGATTAGATAATTACGAAAGTAATAAAAAGAAACTTGAAGAGAATCAACAGATTGATGCGGAAATAATATCGTTAAGAACTAAGATTGAAACTGCTAATGGTAACATTAGACAAACTAACACCAATATTGAAAGACATACTGCTAACATTAGTAATATGAATGAAAAAATTGGTGTTAATAATGATTTGATTAAAAAGATTACATCGGAAGAAGAATTGTCTGCCGTGTTTAAGATTTACTTAACTGTATATGGTAAAAATGGTATTTCTAAAATTATATTAAAAAATATGATTCCTTTAATTAATCAGGAATTATATCACTTATTAGTTGATAGTTGTCATTTTATTTTAGAGATGAATATAAACGATAAGAATGAAGTTGAATTCATTATGATAGATACTGAGACTCGTATCGTTAAACCTCTTAATGCGGGGTCTGGTTACGAAAGAACGATATCCTCATTAGCACTTCGCAGTGTATTGACTAAGATATCTTCATTACCTAAACCTAATATTGTAGTTATGGATGAAGTTTTTGGTAAGATTGCAGATGAGAATCTTGAAATGGTGGGAGAGTTTTTTAAGAAGATTAAAAATTATTTTGACCATATTCTTGTTATATCACATAATTCTTTAATACGTAATTGGTCTGATAACATTATAATGATTAAAAAAGAGGAAAATGTATCATCAATTGATTTTATCACAACAAAAATTTCTTAGTTTCAAATATATTTTCTATATTTGTCTAAATAAATAACTTATAACATGACATCAAAAGATTTAAAAGATTTCAATCTTTATGCAAAAGACAAGGGCATTAGTTCCTTAGGTTTACACTATCATAATCAAAAAATTGAAAATAGTCTAACCCCCTACATTTTAGAAGAAAGACAATTAAATGTCACCCAAATGGATGTATTTTCTCGTTTACTTAGAGATAGAATTTTATTTATTTCGGGGGAAGTTAACGATAATATGTCGGTAATAACACAAGCCCAATTATTATTTTTAGATAGTGTGGATAATGATGATATTACGATGTACATTAACACTCCAGGAGGTTCGGTACCGGCTGGTTTAACAATGGTTGCAACTATGGATTTTATTGCTTCTGATATACAAACAATTAATACAGGGACTGCAGCATCTATGGGATCAATTTTATTAGGGGCGGGTACAAAAGGTAAAAGAGCAGGAATTAAATTTTCTAAAGTAATGTTACACCAAATAAGTTTCGGTGGACAAGGAAACATACAAGATTTAAGGATTAACTACGATGAAGCGGAAAAATATAATAAAATTTTGTTTGATTTATTGGGAGATTATTGTAATAAATCACCAGAAGAAATTTTAAATAATACTGTTAGAGATTTATGGTTAGACGCTAACGAATCACTTTCCTATGGGATTATTGATGAGATTGTAGGTAAAAAGAAGAAATAAAGTAAAAGGAGTCGAAAGACTCCTTTCTTCATATTTATAATAAAACATAGATATGAAGATAATAAAAAACGTCATATTAGTTATTCTTATAATCGGAGTGGCTTACAATCTATTTACCAATAATGGTATTAGAACTGACGTAGCCATGTACAATCACAAGATTGATTCAATCCAAAAAGAAATAGATTCTGTTCAGAACGAGAACGTTAAATTAAATGGAGAAATCACCAAGGTCGATAATCAAATCGATAAAGTTAAAGGTGATGTAACTAATGTTTACAAAAATATAACTCAAATTAAAACCCAAACAAATGAGAAAGTTAATGCTGTTAACGATTATACTATTCACGACCTTATCAAGTTTTTCGCAGACCGATACGAAAACGGACACGATAGTACCATTAAAGATACCAGTGGCAAAGTTAGTCATTAAGGATTTACTTAATGGTGACGGTGCTAAAGCCGAATTAACGGGGGCTTATAAAGTAATTGAATTAAAAGACCAACAAATTGGTTTATTGAATCAAAAAGATAGTCTTAAAGAACAAAAAATTGGTAATCTTGAGTTAATTATAACAAAGAAAGACCAACAGTTTGATTTGGAAAGACAAAAGTCTGAAAGTTTATTGAAAGAACTTAAAGTACAAAAATTCAAAACCGCTGTTTATAAAGCAGGAACAGGTGCGGCAATAATTACAACTGTTTTGTATCTACTTAAGAAATGATAAAAAACATTTTTGACATTAGACATATTGTTATATTAATTTTAATTTTAATATGTATTGTTGAATTTATTAACCCTAAAGGTATAATGCCACACAGAACATTTGCGGTACATGATACTATTGGTATACCTGTTCATGATACAATTCCTGTGGATAGTTTGGTTGAAGTACCGGTGGAGGTTCAAGTTGAAAAACCTGTACCATATGCAGTTCATGATACTTTAACAATTAAAGCAGATACTAATGCAATTGTTGAAAATTATTTAAACTCAAAAAATATTTTTACTAACACTTATAAATTTAGTATGAATCAAGGTTCAATAACTATAGTTGATACCATTAGTAAAAATAAAATTATCGGAAGAAAATATACTACTAAGATAACTCCAAGAACGGATACGTTAAGATTACCGGCGATATTCAAAAGAGAAATGTTTGTAGGTATTGATACAAGATTCGACAAACCAAATTTTATACAACTATTAGGTGTTGGAGTAATCTACAAAACCAAAGAAAATATGTTATATAAAATTGATTTGGGGGTAGAAAATAGAGTAACTGACGGTACAAATGGAAAGTTCACACCTTATATAGGAGGTGGAGTATATTGGAAAGTATTACCTAAAAAGTAAACTAATGAAAACTTATATATTATTTATTTTTGGTATGTTTGAGGACCAAGAAGATGTTGATTATTTTTGTACACAAGTTATGGGAGATATCCCCATACTTAAATCTTTAAGATTTATCGTTGAAAAAGAACAAAATATAATTGCAATATTTGAATCTGATATTGAAGAAGAGAAGTTAACCCAAGAATTATACCTTTTATTAGTAAACGATAATGTAAAATTCTATTTTATGTTTGATAGAGATACTATGGTTACAAATTTTTTACCCGGAGAGGTTAGAAATTTTATATTTAACCCTCATATTGAAAATATTATAATTAAAATAGATTATCCCAAGTATAATAAGACATTAGATTTAGACCAAGTTTTAGATAAAATAAAAGAAACTGGTGTAGATAGTCTCACGCCTGAGGAAAAAAACTTCCTAGACAATTTTGAAAATTAAGATATTTTTCTTACTTTAGTATTCACATAAATTAACACCATGAAAAAATCATTTCTTGCCAACACAGAAGAAATCCAACAGTACATTAGAGATATTAAAAAAATCCCTACAATTACACATCAGAGACAAGAGGAAATTTTCCTTTTATTGACTAACAAAGACATCACAAAAAAAGAAAAGAAAGAATTGTATGATGAGTTAGTAATAGGTAATTTAAAATTTGTTATTTCAGTTTCTAAAGGTTATCAAAATCAAGGATTAGATATTTTAGATTTAATTTCCGAAGGTAATATTGGTTTAATTAAAGCTGCGGAAAGATTCGACCCAACGAGTGGTTTAAAATTTATTTCTTATGCGGTATGGTGGATTAGACAATCTATCATGCAATCTTTAAATGATAACTGTAGAACAATTCGTATTCCTTCTAATTTAGTCCAAGATGCTCAAAAGGCTAAAAAAGAAAATATGAGTGAAGAAGATAATTTCTTTATAAACAATGACGAACAAGATATTGTGGTTAGTCCAACCTTACCTTATTGTGTTGGTCTTTATAAAGAAATAAATGAAGAAGGTGATCAACTTATTGACATCATTCCAAATAAAAATATTGAAAATCCTGAAGATATTTTAAATACACCTGAAGAAATAAAGAAAAAAGTATCTTTAATGTTGAGTGTTTTAGATGATAGAGAAAAAACAATCATAGAAAGATATTATGGTCTGACAGGTGTTGAATCGAACTTGGAGGATTTAGGTGAGGAGTTTGGTTGTACTAAAGAACGTATAAGACAATTACGTGATAAGGCTATTAAGAAGTTACGAAACGAAAGTTTTGGTCTGTTAAACTATTTATAAGACATGAATAAATGGTTAAAATATTTGGTTGGTATATCCGCAATTATTATTGCAGGGTGTGCTGCTTTCTTTTCAATCACGGGATTAGGTATATTATTTGCCGGTGCTTCAGTATCGGTAATGGTAATGGCGGGTTCATTAGAGTATGCTAAATTAGTGACCGCAACATATCTTAAACAAAAGTGGAGTACAATAAAAGGATTTAATAAATGGTATTTAACTATTGCGGTTGGGATATTAATGTTAATCACATCCGCAGGTATTTTTGGTTACTTGTCAAATGCATTCCAACAACAAAATATTAAATTAGACCAAGTTGCCAGAGAAATTCAGGTCTGGCAAAATAAGATTGATTATAGTAATCAACAAATTGCAACATTACAAGGACAACAAAAAGATTTATCAACAACACAAAATACTTTATTAACCAAAGGTAACGTTAATAGTAGATTAATTAAATCTGCGGATAATAGAGATAAACAATCTACCGCAATTTCTAAAAAAATAAACTCACTTCAAGATTCAATTGTTGCATATAATGGACACATTAATGACATTAAAAACAATAATATTAGTATCGAAAGAGAAGTCGGTGGTTTTAGATTTGTTGCGGAGGCATTTGGTATGAGTTTGAATAATGTTGTTAAATTCTTTATATTTTTAATTGTTATTGTATTTGACCCATTAGCTATTGCTTTGGTAATTGCATTTAATCAAATAACAATGACAAAGGAAGAAGATGAAATAATACCTCCATCAAATCCCGAAGATTTAAAAAACTTTGTTGATGAAACGGTTAGATTACGTTTATCTGAAGAAGATTTAAAAAAATTAGAAGAGACTTTATTGAATCCACCTCCACCAAATGAGGAATTAAAGAAAGCGGCTGAAGTATATAAACAAAAACCATGGTCTAATCTTCCTGATGATACATGGGAAAGAATGAAAAAAATTGAAGCACAAAGAGAAGCAATTCACGGACCAATACTTCCCGAAGATGAACCAACAGGAGCATTAGCAAATAGTGGACCAAGAGAAAGAGAATCTATTATGGATTTTGAAATTGAAGAAGAATTACCTATTATAGAACCAACAGAAGAAGATGAAGCAAGAAATTTTTCTATTATAACATCTAATACGGAGAATATTTTAGAAAACGAAAAGGAAAGTAATAAGAGAATGGATATCATTGGTCAAAATGGAAATGAGGGATTACATTATGAAGAGGAAATACCACCTATAATTAAACCAAGGACACCAGAACACAAACCTAAATTTGTGGAATATCAAGCACCTCCTTCCGAAGAAAATACTGAGGATGAAAAAAAAAACTTATAACGTTCTCCAACCTCCAAGAAGAAGAAATAGATATGGGAATAATTCCGGACTTAGAATTGAAAGATTCTAAAGAAGAGTTATATTGGGAAAAGGACGATTCTAATCCAAATTTAGTAATTTATGATTTGGAAAACAATAAAACAATCATACCTGAATCGGAAGATGAAATAGGATAAATTATAAGTTAAATGTTAGTGATTAACGATATAGAGACCATAGATAAGTCACAACTTAATATATCAAAAAAGAAAACAAAGAAAACTCAAATATTATTATACGATACACAAAGAAGAATTGACGACTTTGTTAATAAAATAAAATATCGTAAAAATGGAAAATATGAGGATATACCTCATTTTGTAGTTTCCAAATTGGGGCAAGTTTTTCAAATATTCGATACAAATTATAGTTCCAATACGTTTGATATTCCCAATATTGATAATAGGATGATAAAAATTGCCATCGAAAATTTAGGATGGTTAAATAAGAATACCATTACTGGTGTCCTTAATAATTGGATTGGTGACCCATATAGGTCAGAACCTTATATTCGTAATTGGAGGAACTATTATTTTTGGGATAAGTACAACGAATCACAAATAGAAGTTTTAAATGAATTGTGTACTTCCCTGTGTGAAAAACACAATATATTCAAACAAACGGTACCATCTCAAGGTTATTTAGAAAAAGTATCTAATTTTAAGGGAATTGTATGTAAATCCAATTTTTCTACTATTTATACAGATATAAACCCTTCATTCAATTTTGAGGGTTTTTTCAACAATGCAAATGAAAATGAAAACAGAATATGATGTAACTAAGAATATGTTAAAAACCATTAGGACTATAACAGAATCTAAGACATCTAAAAAATCAATTAACGAACAAGTTGAAGGTCAAACACCTGAACAAGCATCTTCACAAGAATCTAAGAATGACATTACTGTTATTAATAATGTTGATGTTAAATTAAATTCAAGTGATAAACAAGATTTAAAAATTAGTGATACCGACAAAAATGCTATCTCACAATTGATAGATGGATTTTCTCAACAAGTTAGTCAAATTGCGGAATTTGACCCAGGTATGACAATTAACCAAAATCAAATTAGATTAGATGGTTATTTACCTGACGAAGATATACATTTTGTGTTTATTGCAGGTCAAGAAGCAGGAGTTTATATAAATGCAGAGATGTTAAAGTTAGAACAAAACATAGCTAATATTTTAGAAAAATTAGCGAAGTTTAATGAGACTTTTAAGACTTCAATGGAACCATTAATAAAAGAAAGATATAATAACTAAAATGGCACTAACAGATCAAGATAAAAGACAGATTGAAAATATCACAAAAAAAGAGATTAAATCATTCATGGATTCAACACAGGCCCATAGAATTGTTGTGAAGATGATTCAAGACGAGTTAGGTACCAAAAAGATAGATGATAAAATAGTTGATTTATCAACCAAAGTGGTAGTTGAGTTATTCAAGACCTTATGGCAGAGAAAATCATTCTGGGAAAGTGCATTAAAAAACGTTAGATAATGAGATATTTGAAACCTAACCTTGATTATGAATGGAGAGAAGCTCTTCGTTACCGTGAATTTGAAAAAATGGGTAAGAAGGGTTGGATGGATATTGCGTCAAACAATTACACAATTATAAGTTATTCTAAAATAAAAAATGTATTGGGTAATGTGGATTTAGATTATGATAGTCTTAATCCTGAAAAGAAAAAAAGATTTGAAGATGCATTAAGGAAAGGTGAGATTGAAATACCGATAGCGGTTAAATTTAGTAATAATGATTATGATTTACTTGGTGGTAACACAAGACTTGCAGGTTTAATAAGACTTAATATAGACCCAAAGATTTATGTTGTTGATTTAACTGAACCTGAAGGTGAATTTCTTGAAAAACATAACCCTTATGATGAAAATGATGATAAGGATGATATTTTTCCTACCGGTTCTTCCGATTGGAACAAAAAGAAGAAAAAGGTTGAAACTAAAGAAATGATGGGTGCAGCTTCTGCAGGTGCTTTCTCAGGACCTTTATCAGGACCTAAAGAAGAACCAAAAGAACAGGAATTTACGGAAGCAACGACAGCAAGTTCATCTGGTCAGTATGATGTTCCTGCGTTCGGTAAAACGTCAAGAGGAGGTCGTAGAGACCCTTTAAAGATTGACGGACCAAGTAGTATATATAAGGGTAGAGCGGTTACTGATAAGAACTTCCCAAAATGGGGTGGACCTAAATCAGTATTTGTTAAGGTTAAAGATAAATGTAAGAAGTATCCATATTGTAATCAAGGTGATATAAATGCAATTCAAGTTGTAAAAGAAGATAAAGAATTACAACAAGCTATTATGGAAACGTCAAAAAAACACGGAATTTCATATAGTGAGATGGAAAATATTGTATTAAACGAGATTAACAAGATATTTATTTAAATATGAAAGTGAAAGAATTAGATAATTTAATTGAGAGTATAATCTTTAATGAGGTTAGACAATCTATTTTAAATGAATCTACGGATGAAAAATATGAGGTTTATCACGTTAAATGTGAGGGTGAACCTGTTGAAACATATCATACTGAGGAAGAAGCTCAAAAACATTTACAAATTTTAGAAAAGGAACATCCTGATAAAGAATTTTTAATTGAGAAAGAGTATTATGAATCACATGAAGATATGATTCATAAATTGGATGAATTAGGAGAACAATTAGGAGAACAAGACATTGACGAAGAGAAATTGGAATCGGGTTATAAATCTGAAGTTAAAGCTAAATTAGAAAAAGAATTAGGTCGTGAACCTTCAAGACAAGAACTAATTAAAGCGATGACTAAAGAATTAGAAAAACAATTAAAAGACGACGAAGAATTTTTAAATAAACATAGTAAACAACAAAACGAAGAAATGTTAAACAATACTGAATGTAACGAATGTGGTGGAATGATTAATGAGGAAGGAATGTGTAATGAATGTGGTGCACCATATCAACAAATGGAAGAAGGTCATGATGAAATCATAGATTTAAATGATTTAGGTAGTAATGAACATAATCATCCTCATTTTGAAGATGATGAAGAAACTGATGGTGAAATGGACGAAACCGATGGAGAATGTATGGAATGTGGAGATGGTTATATGGAAGAACATGCACAAGACGGTGACCCTGAAAATGTTTGTCCTAAATGTGGTAAACAAGTTTGTGAATGTGGTGGATTTTATGAATCTAAAAAAAGAACAATTCGTTTAACAGAAACTGAATTAAAGAAATTAATATCTCAAATGGTTGCCGAATCCATACCAGGTTTAGATGCTGCTAAAAAGGCACACAAAGAAAGTGGTGTACAAAACAAGAAAGAACTTGATGATATGATGAAAGATGTTGAGAAGGCTTATTTAACATTTGATAATAATGATAAACCGGAATTTCCACATCAATTAAATTCAAAAACAAAAAAAGAAGCTTACACTAATACTAAAGAACAAGATGAAGAAACTGCGAAGAATTTTGCAGGTCTACAAAACTTAGATTACGATTTAGAACCAAGTGAAATGTTTAAGAAAAGATTGAAAATGGCTATCGAAGGGGACCCATTAATGGGTAATGGTCCTGTAACTGAAAAGCCATCAATAAAACCATCTAACGGTGCGGATAAAGGTAAAGAAGCAAAAGAAAAACAAGGTAATCACATACCAACACCTGAAACTGCTAAAAAGATGGAAACACAGATTAAAGATAGAGAGGAAGATAAGAAAAAGAGAGTATTGTATCCTAAAGAAACAGTACCTGTAAATGAATCAAAAGTTAATTTTTCAAATGTTCTTTTAGAAGAATTGAACAAAATGAAAAAACTTTCATCTTACAATAAAAAAACTCAGTAATTTCTTCTTTTTATTTTCTTTAATCTTTATATTTGAATAATTAAGATTATGGATTATAGAGAAGGATATTTGGAGTTTGTTTCATCCGACAATTATAAAAATCAAA
>Ga0208616_1000339_pt1 | contig 14110 bp, 21 predicted proteins | sample CryBogCBE16Oct07_FD_184575 | JGI IMG/M metagenome (GOLD analysis project Ga0208616, IMG submission 184575) | Freshwater microbial communities from Crystal Bog, Wisconsin, USA - CBE16Oct07 (SPAdes) (version 2) | ecosystem: Environmental > Aquatic > Freshwater > Lake | place: Crystal Bog... | reverse complement strand
CACAAACAACAGGCGTTAAGTGGACAACAAACCTATCAGGTTTAAGCCTACAATCACCAAACACCTACAACTCAGTAATTGTAGCGCCTTCAATTTCCTACAACATCAATGCTCAAACTGGTGCTTACACAACTGTTCTAGCGGATGCTGCGGCAATTATTACTGCAAGCTCTGGCTCAGCCTTTACAGTCTCTATCCCAACTAACGCATCAGTAGCCTACCCAATCGGATCTTCAATCACGATTATCCAAACTGGCGCAGGACAGGTTACAATTGCTGCTGTGACATCAGGTACAACAACAATTAACTCAACTGGTGCTACCTCAGCAACACCTAAGTTAAGAGCGCAAAACTCATCAGCCACCTGTATCAAGGTTGCTACAGATGTCTGGCAAGTAGTAGGAGATATCGTCTAATGCCAATTATCTTTGGAACAACGGCTTCGGGTGGAGATAAGTACTTCACCCCACAGCCACCTACCATTGGTACAGCTACTAACGTAGGCACATCTCGCGCTTACAACAATGGCGCGGCTACAGTCACGTTTACTCCCGCAACATCTGGTGGTATAGCCAGTAGCTTTACTGCTACCTCTAATCCTGGCTCATTAACTGGGTCAGCTTCTTCAAGCCCTATTACAGTAGCGGGTCTACAAAGCGCTACTTCTTACACATTTGCGGTTACTGCAACAGACGCTGAAGGTACATCTTCTGCCTCTGCCGCATCTAACTCAATCACTGCTACAACAGTTCCACAGGCACCTACTATTGGAACTGCTTCTGGTGGAACTGGTGGAGTTGTATCAGTGCCATTTACCGCTGGAGCAACTGGTGGTTCTGCAATTACTGGCTACACAGTAACTTCATCTTCAGGAGTAACTGCTACTGGAGCATCTTCACCGATTACTGTCAACGAAACTGTAGCAGGTACATATACCTATACAGTGACAGCGACTAATGCTAATGGAACTTCGGCAGCCTCTGCTGCCTCTAACGGAGTTACTTCGGTATTCTTTAGCGTAAGCTCTAACGCCAATGCTGTAAACAACGACGGTACCTACACCTACCACGTCTTTAACACTTCTGGTAACTTTACAGTTACTGGCTCATCAAACAACGGTGGTTACCTTATTGTTGCTGGTGGCGGTGGTGGTGCTCAAGGTTTTGCAGTTGCTAACAATAAGGGAATTACTGCTCGTGTTCCAGGTGGAGGTGGTGGTGCAGGTGGTGTTGTCACTGGAAACGCAACACTAAATACTGGAAATTACGTTGTAACGGTAGGTACTGGTGGGTCATACGACTCGCAAGGCTCAAATAGTTCTTTAACTAATTTTACAACGGCAATAGGTGGTGGTGCGGGTGGCAATCCTTACAACGCTGCTGGCGGTAATGGCGGTTCTGGCGGTGGTGGAGGTAATGGGGGTTCTGGTACTGCTGGACAAGGTACTGCTGGCGGTGGAGGTGGAGTAGGTGGTCAGGGTGGCGGTGGAGGTGCTGGTAATGCTGGAGGTACTGGTAATGCAAGCGGTGGTAATGGCGGTAATGGCGTAACTGTATGGAGTTACACCGTTGGCGGAGGCGGTGGCGGAGGCGGTAATGGAGGTTATGCTGCTGGTAATGGCGGTAATGGTGGTGGTGCTACGGCTGCTACTACTTCAACAGCTGCTCCTTCGGCTGTTAATGGTACGGGCGGTGGTGGTGGTGGTGGACAAGCCTACGCTAGCACTAATGCCAGTTTTGGCGGTAATGGATTGGTAGTGGTGAGATACTAATGGATCATTTAGATTGGCATAATCACGCTTTTATTGACGAAAATAATAAAGTTATTGACGTTGCAGTATTTCAAGAATCAGACCACGATACAGATATTCTTGAAACAATTCGTAAATCTCTTGGTGCTAAACAAACAATATGTTGCTGCACTTTTGGTATGGCTGGTATTGGTTACAGTTGGACTGGTACTGACTTTCGTTCTCCTGCACCATTTTTATCGTGGATATGGAACACAACAAATAAAGAATGGGAAGCACCTGTAGCAAAACCAATAGACGGTGGTATGTATATTTGGAATGAAAACACTAAAAACTGGCTAGAACTTACTCCTCCTGATGAACCAGTGCCAAATGACTAATCCTGTAAAAGTCTATTCAAACTTTTTAACTGATGAAGATTGCGATAAAGCAATAGCATATATTTCTGCTCGTAGAGAAGCGGGCACCATTAAAAAAGGCTCGTCTAATCGTTGGCATTTAACTAATGATAATAACGAGATGAGCACCTATCTTGTTAATTATTATGGCGCTTTAGGGTTAGAAAAATATTTAGGGTTAGTGCCCAATCCAATTTGGGTAACAGACCACCTCTTTGCCATTTACCCCAAAGAGGCTTTTATGCAAAAGCATAGCGATAAAGATACAGATTTTGGAAAAGTTGGAGATTACAATTTATACACTTTTGTGTTTTATTTTAATGACGATTATGAAGGTGGAAATATAACTTTTCCTGATTATGATTTAACAATCAAACCATCTAAAGGTTTAGCGATTATGTTTCCAGGTGAAACTTTACACAAGGTAGAGCCCGTAATATCGGGTACACGATATATCTTTGGGGGAGGGTTTACTGATAATCCTGATGTGCACCTTTTTGATTTTCCAATTCCATCACAGAATTAAACTCAGGACTGCCTGCCCAATTTAAACCATTATTTACTTGCCATAAAGCGTTATGCCCAGTAGCAAGTATGTGTTGGAAGAACCAATTTAACACTCGGGCTTGCATGGGACTACCTGCTTCTTTAAGGTTTAAATAAGTATGCCCTTGTATTTCACGCATATCTATAATTGCGTCAATATCAGAGGGCTTCATCCATTCAGGTATTTCTGCGTTAGTTAACCAAGCGCATTTGTAGGATACACAAGGGTCTTTAGGACGTTTTGCATAGACCGTACAGCCAGTACCTATGGCAATAAAGTGGCATGGCTTACCGTTGTAGAAGGTATGACCCAAAGCCTCACCTGAGAGGTATCCCTCACAGCATTTTGTACAACTTCCGCATGAACGCTTTTCCATGCTAGGATACTACCCTATTTAGGGAGCTCAATATGGACATTACCTTTACCGATACTATCGGTGTGCCTGAAGAGTTTAAGCCAAAGCCAGCAACAGCCTCTGTTCCTGAGTGGTATAAAAGTTTAGAGTCTTATATGAACGGCGCTAAAAAACCTACAGGTGACGGCAATACTAGCGCCACTATTAAACGTTGTATGCCAGTATTTGATGCCATCACTGGTGGGTATATTCTTTATTCATATGCAGACGTCTTTGTCTCTCAAAGAGAGATTATGAACCCAGAGACTAATGAGCCAACGGGTAAAACCTTGCCTTGGTATGAATGGCCTTCTTACTCTCTTATATCTTTTCATCCAGTAGTTCAAGCGCCTAACCACCCTGGTCGAGGTAACCTGCATGATGCTGGTTCTTATCCTAAGTGGATCAACCCATGGGCTATTAAGACCCCACCTGGGTATTCAGTTTTATTTACACAGCCTATGCACAGAGAGTCTCCGTTTACTATTCTTGATGGCATTGTAGATACTGATCAATATAACTCTCCTGTTAATTTCCCATTTGTATTAAATGACTGGGGCTTTGAAGGCCTTATTCCAGCTGGTACTCCTATGGCACAGGTAATACCTTTTAAGCGCGACTCTTGGCAGATGGAAATTGGATCCCAACAACAACTACAGGATCAAAATAAAACAACACGTCTGCTTCGTACACGCTTTTTTGACTCTTACAAAGCGCAATTTAGACAGCCCAAAGAGTATAAATAAGGGATAATAAAAGCGTCCTTCCCCTAAGCCCAGTGAGGTTCAATGTCTCAGATTAAGTACTACGACACTGGCTCCAGTCAATGGATAGCAGCAATCGTAGGCGCGCAGGGCGCTCAAGGCACTCAGGGTGTTCAGGGATTTGGCTATGCTCAATTGCAGGGTGTACAGGGCATTCAAGGCGTTACTGGCGCACAAGGAACCACAGGCCTACAAGGTGTAACTGGCTCTCAAGGCGCACAGGGCTTACAAGGTCTGCAAGGTATTCAGGGAACAACTGGTATTCAGGGCTCACTTGGTACGCAGGGAACAACTGGAACACAAGGCTCTCAAGGCACAACTGGTATCCAAGGCCTTACTGGTTTCCAAGGAGTGCAAGGGCTACAAGGTATTCAGGGCTTTCAAGGAACAACAGGTATTCAAGGTAACCTTGGTATACAGGGTATTCAAGGTTCTTACGCTTTTGACCCAACAGTTAGTTTCTTAATGCTGGGTGGGATGTAATTAAGCGCGGTTGTAATCATCTTCTAAGCGCACAATGTCATCTTCGCCTAGATAATCACCTAGCTGTACCTCAATAAATACTAAATCCGACTCACCAAGATTCTGAATGCGGTGCGGATCGCCCTTATCAATGTAAACAGCATCGCCAGTCTTAATGGCAGTCTCTTCACCTTCTAGAGTAATAAGACCATGGCCTTCAACAATAGTCCAATACTCAACACGCTGTTCGTGAGTCTGATATGAGAGGCGCTGTTGAGGCTTAACAACAATGCGCTTTACTTTGTATGAACCATCTTCTGCTAGTACCTCGTAGGTACCCCAAGGGCGCTTTTCCATAGCGTAAGAATAGCAGAGATAAATGTAGTTACGCCATGTATGTACTAACCCGTGTTGTACACTTCAGGTATGAATTTGGTGCAACGTTCGGTGCAAAACGGCGGCAAATTAGCCCCACTTATTATTGAAAAGGGTTTGACCGAGGGTACTGGTCTAATGAACCCCTCCATATTTATAGATGATGACGGAGATATCCTCTGTATTTTGCGCCACGTCAACTACACCCTTTACCACTCCGAGCATATGCAGAAGTTCCCCTCAAAGTGGGGCCCTCTTTCTTATCTGCACCCAGAGAAAGACCAGCGCCTAGTTACAGTTAACTACCTATGCCGCCTAGATAAAGACCTTAACATTACCGACTACTGTCGCATAGATACCTCTGAGTTAGACGCCCCAGCAGTCTGGGAGTTTGTTGGTCAAGAGGATGCACGATTAGTTCAGTGGGAAGGCGATTACTACGCCATCGGTGTTCGCCGCGATACTAAAGAAAATGGCGAAGGTCGCATGGAGTACTCCAAGTTAAAGATTGATAAGAAGAACTGGAGCGCTAAAGAAGTTAAGCGTGTTCGCATACCCGCCCCAGGTAAGGATGACTCGTACTGTGAGAAGAACTGGTACCCAATCCTTGATAAGCCATATCACTTTGTTAAGTGGACTAGTCCAGCAGAGATTGTAAAGGCTGACCCAAAGAAACCTAAGACGGATGTCGTAGTGCAGAAAGAAAAAAGAGTCCCGCTCTCTGACCAGCGCGGGGGGTCTCACCTAGTAACCTATGGGGATGTATACCTATCAGTTACCCATGAGGTAGGGCTATTTAAGAATTACCTTAGCCAAAAAGATGGCTTCTATCGCCATCGTCTTATCGTCTGGGATAAAGAGTTTAATATCATTGGGGTATCTCCTCAAGAGTTCTCTTTTCTAGATGCGCGCATTGAGTTTGCCGCTGGAGCCGCTGTATTAGATAAGGATCTACTGATCTCATTTGGCTTCCAAGATAACTGTGCTTTTGTTCTGCGCGTACCAGAAACAGTTGTAGAAGAGATGATTGAGGAGGCAAAGAACAGTGGACTCTATTAAGACCCTAATTGAGAGGGCTTCCTTTCAACCATTTAATCCCAACACAAACTTTTGGATTGGTGAAGAGTATCTAAAGATAGATCAGACAGCATCGGCTGTATCTTTCTATCTACGCGCTGCTGAGTACGGGTATGAGACCCACCCCAACATCGTTTACGCTTCTCTACTAAGAATTGCGCTCTGCTTTGATAAACAACAGGGACGCGGCCATAGTAGCGTGACTTCTATTTTTCAGGCTATCTCTTATCTGCCTACTAGACCAGAAGCTTACTTCTACCTCTCACGGCACAATGAGCGCAAGGGTGAGTGGCAAGAGGCCTATACCTACGCTGATCTAGGACTTCGTTATGCAGACCGCATTGAGCCACTGCCAGTAGACCTTGAGTACCCAGGAAAGTACGCTCTTTTATTTGAGAAGGCGGTTAGTGGTTGGTGGCTTGGGCGCGATAAAGAAAGCCACGATATATTTAAAGACCTACTTAATAACTACCCAATTGCTCCTGAGTACCGTAATGGAATCCTTTCTAACCTAAAGAACATTAAAAACTTCTCCGAGCAAGAAGATGTAGTTAATACTATGGAGCCTATTGTTGCTAACTACCGTAAGTACTTTGGTAAGAAAGCCAACACTATTGTAGATATTGGTACACGTGATGGTGATGACGCTAACTGGCTTAAAAAGCGTTTACACGCAACTAAAGTTATTGCTATTGATGCAAGTCCAAGCGCTTTTGAACTTACTAAAGAGCGCTACCCATGGATGGAAGTGCATCATGTGGCTGTCTCTGATTACGAAGGAGAGACAAAATTCCAACAGGTTATCTCTGATGATATCTCTGAGGTTGGATGCTCCTCTATCTATGCCGATAAAGTAGTTAACAATGAGCGCTTTAAAGGTAAAGTAAATGAAATCACTGTGCCTGTTACGCGCATGGATTCTTTATTAAGAGAGAACACCACAGGGCTTCTTGACCTAGTTAAGGTAGATGTAGAAGGCTTTACTTGGGAAGTCCTTAACGGCTTTGGCCTGCGCCTAAGGGATGTAAAAATGTTTCATCTTGAGACCGACCATATAAAGACTCAGCCTAACCACAAGTCCCCAGAAGAGATTGCGGCCTTTATGGAAGCCAACGATTTCTTCTTAGTAGATAAGTCCTACGAGTGGGGCCCAGGTATTGAGGACCAAATTTGGATTAACAAAGACTACGTTATCTACCACAAAGAGGTGTTCAATTGATCCCACACGCAGTCCATCATAAGCCAGTAGAAGTAAACACCAAGATGTTCTTTGATATTGGCGCCAATAAAGGCGATGCTACTTGGGCGGCACTTCACCTTAAAGGTTTTAATAAGGTGATCGCTTTAGAGCCAGCGCCTAAAGTTTTTTACAACCTAGTCTTTAACTATAAAGATGACCCTAGAGTTATCCCTTACCGTTTAGCCGCCTCTGATAGCACAGGAAGTATTGTAGATTTCTATGAGTGCATTGAAGACGGACTTTCTACCCTAAATGAGGAGTGGCTAACCGCAGACACGGCTCGATATAAGGGAAAGAAGTACGAGACTATCAAGGCAACCACAGTAAAGCTTGACGACCTTATCTATGAGTACGGCACCCCTGAGTTAATTAAAATCGATGTTGAGGGCGGAGAAGACCTAGTATTTGCTGGCTACACAGGCAAAGCTCCTAAGCTATGTTTTGAGTGGACGCTAGAAGATGTACCAAAGCATATTAAACAGTTAGAGCGCTTGAGCATGGTCAACGGCTATACCGAATATGCTCTCCAATATATTGAGCATCACCTCGATGAACCCACTGAATACCTCCCTATTACCAAAGCCAGAGAGCTCCCTAAATGGATTAAAGAAACGGCGCCTGATTGGGAGAACGAAGGCTGGAAAGCGGCGGGATTGCGCCAAGCAGCTGACGCAGGGATGATTTGGGTACGCTAGTTTAGCCATACAAACAGGGTGCTAATAGGGATAATTTCTTTATAACCTTTAAAGGAGTCCCATGGCAACCGCTTATAAAGTTTTAAATCAGGTTAACCCAGCCGCCACAACAGAGACAACCCTTTACACACCAAGTGGCACAGCCGCTGCTGTTGTTTCTACCCTTACTATCTGTAACCAAGCCAACTCCCCAGCCACTTACCGTATTGCCGTGTGGCCAAATGGAACATCTTCTACAGTTGCTAAGAACTGGATTGTCTATGGCGCAACCGTGAACGCTAATGACACAACTGCGCTAACTCTTGGACTTACCCTTGAAAACGGCGCAACCCTACGCGTCTACGCCTCTTCAGCAAATCTATCCTTCAATGCGTTTGGAAGCGAAATCTCCTAGTGAGTATCTCTACAGCTAATACCTCTGCAGCGAATCAATATAGATATCGCTATGTAGCCACGGGCGGAGAGACCTCTGTCTCTGGAGTGGACGCTAATGGTGCGACTATTTCTTACCTTGTAGGTAAAGAGCAGGTTTACTATAACGGCGCCCTTTTAGTTCGTGGCCAGGATTACACAGCCACTGATGGCGCAACTATTGGCTCTCTAGCCGCCCTTAAAGCAGGAGATACCCTAGAGCTAATTACCTTCTCAGCCTTTAACTTGGCGACCATCTCAGGCGCAACAATCACTGCATCAACTATTACCTACGCCATTAACGCCCAAACATCTTCATATACAACGGTTTTAAATGATGGTGGCGCAGTTGTAACTATGACAAGCGCCAGCGCTAATACTTTTTCAATTCCCACAAACAGTTCAGTGGGATTTCCTGTGGGGTCTTCCATTACCATTATCCAAGCGGGAACTGGACAGACAACCATTCAGGCGGTCACATCCGGAACCACAACTGTGGCTTCAACTGGGGCAACTGCAAGCGCGCCTAAACTACGCGCCCAGTACTCAACAGCTACAGTATTAAAGATAGCAACAGACACCTGGTATGTCTTTGGAGACATCCTCTAGTGGAGGTAAGTAGATGACATCAGCTCGTTCCGAGGCAGCCTTAATTGATGCCTTAACTACTAAAGGCGACCTCATTGCCGCCTCTGCTGCGCAGACTCCAGTTACTGTTGGCGTGGGCTCTAACAACCAAGTTCTTACAGCAGACTCATCACAGACTGCGGGTGTTAAGTGGGCGCCCTCTGCAACATCTGTTCTTACTACAACAGGCGATATCCTTTACGCATCTGCTGCTAATACTTTGGCTCGTCTTGGTATTGGTACTAACGGTCAGTTGCTACAATCAAATGGGACAACTATCTCTTGGGCTACCGTCTCATCTTCTCCAGTATTTCCAGCAACGGCTACATCGTCTAACATCACATTAGCCTCTGGTAACTCTTATATGGTAGATACCACAGCGGCTCGTACATTAACTCTTCCAGCATCTCCTGCACTGGGCGCAGAAATTCATATCTTTGACGTCACAGGAAGCGCAGCAACTAATAACATTACCGTTGCAAATAACTCCTCAAATATTAACGGCGCATCACAAAACCTTACAATTGACAAAGCATACGCTGGTGTCAACTTAATCTATGTAGGTTCATCCTACGGATGGAGAGTGTCATAATGGCTCTTAGTTATTCCTCGCTAGTAACCTCTACTCCACCCACCATTATTGGTATTCCCAATAACGTTACTCTTCGTGCTACCTACAACACTACAACTAATGGATTGTCATTTCCTAACGCACAAGTCTATGCACTTGTTATTGGCGGCGGGGGCGGTGCTGGTAACACTGGTGGCGGTGGCGGTGGCGCTGCGGTTCAAGGGTGGATTCCGTCGCCTACGTCCGTCGTAGTGGGTTCGGGGGGGTCTGGTAGTTTAACAAACAACCCTGGCTATACGGGAGGTTATTCTTTAGCAGGTCAACTTATTGCTGGTGGTGGCGGCGGTGGTAATGCGCAAAATTCAAATGGTAATGGGCCAGGTCTTGGTGGCGCTCCAGCAGGTTTTGGTGGTGGTAACCAAAACAACAACACTTCTGGTGTTGGTGGATTTGGTTCAGCGCTTTCAATGATGGGTGTTCCGTACCTAACCTCTGGCCCTGGGTCAATGAGTAGTTCATATTCTGGTGCAATTCCTTCATATGGAACTAGTGGCGGCGGTGGTGGTGCGTCCGCCGGCGGTTCAGGGTACTTTACTGCTGGTGGCGGTGGTGGCGGGTATTCTGGAGGTTCTACAAGCACATACTCTGGTGGAACGACTGGCAGTTACACTAGTAGTGGAGGTGCTGGCTACTTAGGTGCTGGAGGTGCTGGGTCAAATACTGGCACTAACGGTCCTGGTGGCACCGGTGGTGCAGGTGGCGGTGGAGGCGGAACTGGCCAAGGTGGATCAGGAAACTCAAATAACGGCAACGGTGGCACTGGTGCAGTGCTTGTTTACTACTAAGGAGTAATGATGGCAAAATTTGCAGTATTGTATAACGGCACAGTAACCAATATTATTATTGCCGATTCACTTGTTGATGCCCAAGAATCGCAACCCGCACACGCAACTGTTGTAGAAGACACCACAGGTACGGCTGCCCTTGGGTGGGCATACGATGGAACCACTTTTGCTGCCCCAATCGTGAAGGAACCTAAATAATGGCTATCTATAACTACGCATGTGATACGTGTGGTCACACGTACCAAGAAGGACGATTACCAACAGAAGCACAGTTTAAAACAAAGTGCAATGTACCAAACTGCACTGGAACTTACGTAGAAGTTAAGTAGGCTTAATAAGAAAGGATAACTGATGGCTAATACAAAAAAGTATCGTGCATATAGCGTCAGCATCCCTTCTAAGAAGATTGCAGATGTTCCTGATGCGCCTGCAACACCAAAAGCTTAAGGTATTTATCTATAGGAGTTTAAATTGAGTATTCGTCACGCTAGTGAAGAGGGCTTCAGTTTTCCTCCTGGAAGTAAGCTTGAACGCGGAAGCTCTATTTCGCGCCCAGAGTTTAAGATTAAAGATGTACCAGATGCGCCTAGCGCGCCTTCTGCTACAGATGTAGGCACTGGCCGCGCGCTTAATAATGGCGCGGCTACAGTCTCATTTACCCCAGCCCCTACAGGTGGTGCGGCTTCTTCTTATACAGTTACATCTAGCCCTGGATCATTTACGGGCACTGGCGCCTCTTCTCCTGTTACCGTTACGGGGTTACAAAGCGCAACTTCATATACATTCTCTGTAACCGCAACTAATACAACTGGTACATCTTCTTCATCTGGCGCCAGCGCATCTATTACTGCTACTACTGTCCCAGGCGCGCCTACAGTAGGCACTCCAACAGTACCAACAGGTCAAGCATATGGAGCTAATGCAAATGTATCTGTCCCATTTACCGCACCCACTGCTTCGGGCGGTAAAGCTATTACCTCTTATACAGTAACCTCATCAAGCGGTAATACTGGATCTGGGTCTTCTTCTCCTATTACAGTATCTGATGTAGTAGGTACTGCTCGCACATATACAGTAACCGCGACTAACGCTAATGGTACTGGCAGCGCTTCTTCTGCATCTTCTTCTGCTACCCCAACTACAGTCCCACAGGCACCTACTATTGGTACTCCTACCGTAGCAACTGGACAATCTTATACTGGAAGCGCCTCAGTATCTGTTCCCTTCACCGCTAATGCAACAGGCGGCGCCTCTATTTCTTCTTATACTGTTACATCATCTAGTGGCGCAACTGCATCAGGGGCATCAAGCCCAGTATCAATCTCTGAAACTGTAGGAAACCCAACGTCTACCGCTAGAACATATACAGTAACTGCCACTAACTCTCAGGGTACATCTAGCGCATCTAGCGCATCTAGTTCTGTTACTGCAGCCTCTGTTCCACAGGCTCCTACTATTGGAACAGCAACAGATGCTGGTACTGGTACAAGCGTAACGGTTGCCTATACAGCGGGAGCAACTGGTGGTGCTGCAGTGTCAGCGTATACAGCCACATCTAGCCCTGGCGGATTTACAGGAACGGGTGCCTCACCTATCACTGTCTCTGGTCTAACTGCTGGAACTGCCTATACCTTTACTGTTACAGCCACTAACTCTCAAGGTACATCTGCAGCATCTTCTGCTTCTAACTCTGTAACTCCAGTAGTACCAAGCAACTTCTTCTTGATTGCTCAGCAGACCGCATCAAGCGGAACAACAGTTACATTCTCATCTATTCCTTCAACATACAAATCATTGCAGTTGCGCTATAACGCTATAAACGCTACAGGCTTAGGCGGCTTCAAAATCAACTTCAATGGAGATACAACTGGAACATACTCAATCCATTATATGTATGGAAATGGAAGTTCTGCAGCCGCTGGTGGAGCTGCAAACCAATCAACTATCTATACTGTAGAAGCAACTACGGTAGCAACTTATCCTAACGTGGGAATTATAGATATTGTTGATTATGCAAATACATCAAAGTATAAGACAGCAAAAATAATGAGCGGAAGCAACAACAATTCAAGCGGTTCGGCTGAGTTTAATACAGGTCTATGGCTCTCTACTGCTGCTATAAACTCTATTACTTTTACTTCTAACAATGCGCTTGCTGCAGGAACAACCCTATCACTTTATGGAGTTAACTAATGGCTACCGCTACATATGTCCCACTTGCTACTACAACTCTTGGTAGTGCTACAGGAACAATTACTTTTTCATCAATCCCTAGTGGATATACAGACTTAAAGATTTCTTTTGCTCATAGTTTTTCAAGCGGTGCTGGTTATAGTGGCTATCTTCAATTTAATGGAGATACTGGAAATAACTATTCTTGGACTGTTATGTCAGGCAATGGCTCTGGAACATCAAGCACTTCTCCGACAGGGCAAGGCTATATCCAAATAGACGGTTTTGCGGTTAGTAACTCAACTCAACCACTTATTTCTATAATAGATATTTTTTCTTATACAGGTTCTACATATAAAACAAGTTTAATAAGTTTTTCAGGAGACAATAACGGAAGTGGAAGTGCTTCTTCAGTTGTTGGTTTATGGAGAAATACTAATGCAATAACTTCTATCACTCTTTATACAGGAAATACATTTACTGCTGGCACTAAAGCAACTCTCTGGGGGATTTAAATGGCTGCTACATATACTCTTATTGGTAGTCAAGTCCTTGGCTCATCTGCCTCATCCGTTACCTTCTCGTCAATTCCGCAAACTTATACGGATTTAAAATTAGCGTTAAGCGTTAGAACAGATTACTCTGGGTATACTGACGGTTGGCAAATGGTGCTAAACAGTAATTCTACTGGAATATACTCAGCAACTACCGTATACGGAAATGGCTCAAGCGCAACTTCTCAATCTTTTCCTAATGAAAGCGGCGTTGGAAACGGCGGTTATATTATCAACCCTTCTTCTTTAGATACAGCAAACACCTTTAGTTCTTGTGAGTTGTACATTCCTAATTACACCTCAACGGCATCAAAACAAATAAATGTCTTTAACGCATCTGAAGGAAACTATGCGGCTTCTCACGTACAGGTTTTTGGAAGCGCAAACTTAATCAGACTGTCTTCGGCAATAACTTCTATGACTTTTACATCTAATAACGCTGCAAACTTTATCGCAAACTCAACCTTTTATCTGTATGGCCTAAAGAACGCTTAAAGGAGATAAATAATGGATACACCTACTAAAGTAATCGTCTGCTGTGCAGACCACGACCACGCTACAGACCCTGCCTGTGAGATTAAGGCCGAGTCTGTAACTGTTCCTCTTACTGCTGAAGAGATTGCTGCCAATGAAGCAGCAGCCGCACAAGCAGCGCAGGAGCAGGCAGCACGTGAGGCTGAGGCTGCAGCAGTTGCTGCCGCTAAAGAGTCAGCCAATGCAAAGTTGGCGGCAATTGGCCTAACACAAGAAGAGATTGCTGCTCTATCTAAGTAATACTGTTTTATAAGATTAGATAGAGGAGAATAGTACCTATGAGTAGAGCGTATACCCCTGGTGGCAGATTTACATCTGACTTTGAGCGCGGATCTATCTCTACAGGTATTACTAATGACCTTACTAACCCTGTGGGCACCCATGCCGAGTGGTGGCTTTATAACCCAACCGCTACCGCAGTAGACCCTATCTATGATGTGGGTGACTCTTACTACAACGGCTCAGGCGGCAAGATGTGGACTGGCCCTTACCAGATCCAGATTATCCGCTCTATCATCAAACAAGGCGACACCAAAATTAGCCAGCAGGGTTTCTACAACGCTGACTACCTCCACTTAACCATTAACGCGCTGGATATTGAGAAGATCGCGCCAGGAACTATGGCTAATCCAGACTCCAGAGACCGCGATCGTATTGTCTGGAAAGGCGAAGTATTCCGCCCCTATAAGTCCCA
>Ga0208616_1000338_pt1 | contig 14243 bp, 28 predicted proteins | sample CryBogCBE16Oct07_FD_184575 | JGI IMG/M metagenome (GOLD analysis project Ga0208616, IMG submission 184575) | Freshwater microbial communities from Crystal Bog, Wisconsin, USA - CBE16Oct07 (SPAdes) (version 2) | ecosystem: Environmental > Aquatic > Freshwater > Lake | place: Crystal Bog... | reverse complement strand
TTTTTTTGCTTTTGCTCGTCTATAATATTCTTTTTCTCTACAATCCATTGAACAATATTTTTTTATATCATACATACCAGGTGATTTAGGTATAAATTCATTTGCACAATATTCACATATTTTTGATTTAATATTATTTCCACAAAATTCATCATAGAGATTATATGTACTTTTACCCATTTTATCATTAATTCTAATAAATCTAATTAAATCAAGCATTTGATTTTTTTCTTTTTCTAATAATTTTTGTTCGTTTTTATTAAACCATTCTTTAAATGAGTGTTTATTGTAATTTTGATAAATTTCAATAAATTCTTGCATTGCAGTTTTCATTTTATTTATTTAAAGGTTAAAAAAGTTATCGTGTAAAATATTTATTGTCTTGTCCTTTTAATATCCACCCTTTATTGATCCATATCTTTATAAGATTTTTTGCATACGCTTTACTGGTAGCAGTACGTTCTATAATTTCGTCACTAATATCGTTATAATTTGTAGGTATTGACACTATTGTATTGCACAGTGCTTTGCTTTCTAAATCGCTTAAATCACTAGCTTTTTTTCCAGTTTCTTTTTTTACTTCTGTTTCTACTTGCTGGAATACTCCGTTAAAATTCATTAATGTTATAGGCTCAAAGTCCATATCACTTCTCATAAATCTACTGGTTAATACGTAACAGTTCCTTTCTTTATCTTTTACAATATCTAAGGTACTTTGTGCAAAACGATCACTTGCACTACCAATATGTCCAGTAGTGGATAAATTGCTTTTAGATTGGTGCAATACAGTTATTAAAAGTACATTGTAAACCTTAGTAATTTTTTTAAGCCACTTAGTAACTAAACTAGCTTCCCTAGTATCATTTTGATCTATAATAATGTCTAGCAGTCCGTCTATAATAATTACGCTACAATCTGCATTTTCACTTAAATAAGTTTCTACCATTTTACGGATCATACCACTTCCGTCCTCCCTTACTTGATAGGCATTAAACCAATCAGGAAGCATAGCTAATTCAGCAAAACTTTTTATTTTACCAATTTGTCTATAAAAGTCGTAATCACTACTTTCAGTATCAAAATAGCATATTTTTTTCCTATCCTTTGGCAAATGTATTTTCATTGTGAAAATATCATAAGGCACAAAGGCAGAAGCTACTATTGCAGCAACAAAAGTCGATTTTCCAGCTTTGGGGAGTCCGCTAAGTGTTATAAATGCGGACAAGCTACCAGTATGTCTGTTACCCACCGTAAAAATGATGTCCTCTTTGTTCGGTATGTAGTCTGGGTTATATTTTCGTTTTGCTAGTAGTTCGGTAACTGTAAGTTTATTGTCAGTGTTATTTTCCATTTACCAATTTTGCAGCAATCCAGCTATGTATAAAGCGATTAAAATTATTATTAAACTTTGTCCATTACGGCTGAACAATAGCCAATGTATTATTTTGGTCATTTTGTAAGTTTTGTGTTTTTTCCTCTAATAGTGTTATTAATTCCATAGCGTCGTGTATTGACGTATTCATTATAACATTTGCTTCCAGTTCGCCTAACTGATCCCCAGCTATGGTGCAATATGTTTTATACAATTCTAACGAATAGTATTCCAATTTAGATAGTCCAGCAGTAGGAAAAACAATTTGTCCAAATTTGTCTTGCATTGGTGTAGCTGGGAAAGCGTTTGTAAGTGCGTACTTCATAGTTTTATTTTGTTAAGTAATCAATATGTGCTTTTGCACTGGTTAATGTTTTATGGAAGCTATTATCTATATCTACTACGTATTCGTTACCTACTTCATATATCCAATAACCTAAATAGTATATTTTTCTCATTATATATATTTTAAATGTTCGGTTAATGTAGCAATATCGCTATTATAATTTGCTATTGCATCTTCAATTAACATACGAAATTCTTGTGCCATATCAAATGGAAAATCATCTTGACGTACACTTTGGAAAGTGCTGCCCTCAAATTTATGAGAAGCTGTAAAGATCATTGCAGAGTCTTTGTAATTTGTTAGTGAGGCTAATAAACGTAGATAATCACGTTTTTCATTTAGTCGCTTAATTTCAAGCAACACAGCAGTAGTGCTGGATAGATTTTTTTGCATTGGGTTTATTTTATGTCAGTAAAATATTTACCAGTGCAATTTATATAACTTTTTCAAATAACCAAATAAATATCTAAATATATTTATTTAAAGGTCAAAAAAGTTAGATATTAACATAGTATTTTAGGGGTATATGAAATGTATTTTTGCTCGGCTAACGAGCCAAAAATACATTTTTACATTCGTAACATTGCATATCTACCCCTACATTTTATCCACATTTTAAAAAAACTTGAAAAAAGTGTTTTTTGTACGTTTTTTTTCGTAATTTTATGGCAATTCAAATTTTATGGGTAAAAAGTGGTGGATTTTTCCAGCTTTATTTTTAGGATATGTTTTATACGAAAAATACGTATTAAGCCAAACGTTTAGCGTATTTTTTAAAAACTTGGACTTTAGCAATATGTCTTTAGTTAATCCTAGTGTTAATTTAGTAGTACAAGTAAATAACCCAACACCAGTAACAGCAGAAATACAACAAATTAAAGGGGATCTATACGTGGACGGTGCTTTAGTTGGTAGTGTATTAGGTATTACACCTACTACTTTGCAAACTGGATCTAGTGAATTAAAAATTCCAATTACATTAAGTTATACTGGTGTATCTGCATTGATTGATAAATATCAAAGCAGTTCATTTAATTATAAATTTACTGGAACTATATTAGTTGATTATATTAGTTTACCATTAAACTTTGGTTATCCTACTGTAAATGGTTAATAGAAATGTTTTAATTGGAAAAGTCAGTCCTTTTTTAAATAAAAAGGAAGTAATCGTAGGTAATCAAGATACTACGGATATTATTGACGCTTTAATTAAAAATCATTATAAATATTCTACGGAATATGATAAGATCTTTAGATATTTTGACGGTGGAAATGTAGAAGAAACTGCATTTAATGTATGGCAATTTTTAAAAGATGATTTTAAATATACGATTGAGCCAGAAAAAATGCAAATTTTAAGATCCCCAGCAGCAATACTTGCTAGTAATATGATAGGTATTGATTGTAAAGGATATGCTACGTTTGCAAATGGTGTTATGGACGCATATCGTAGAAACACTGGTAAAAAATTTGATGTGTATTATAGATTTGCTTCGTATGATCCATTTGATAATACACCACAACACGTTTTTGCAGTAATAAAAGAAAATGGTAATGAGTACTGGATAGATCCAGTATTAGATCAATTTAACGAAAGAAAACAACCTTACTTTTATAAAGATAAAAAAATTAAAAATATGGCATTAGTAGCAATGAGTGGTATAAGAAAAAGAATAGGAGATGATCCTACAAATTTTGATCCAAATGCTGGTACAATAGTAGATACTGGTAGTGCAACTGGTTTAACTTATTCTGGTGGTCAATATTATGACGCTGCTGGTAATTTAGTTGATCAATCTGGTAATTTACCTACAAATGTTACTGCACCAGCAGCAACAAGTACTACTACATCTACAAGTGCATTATCATCATTTTTATCTTCAGCAGCAAGTGTATTAAAAGTATTTGCTCCAACACCAGCAAAAGCTACACCAGTATATAATCGAGCAACTGGTACATATACTACACCAGTATATAATCCTACTACTGGAACATATACAACTACTGCACCAACATCAACTGGAATAAGTACTAATACTATATTTTTATTAGGTGCTGCTGGTTTAGCTGCTTATTTTTTATTAAAAAAGAAATAATAGTGTATAATCAAGACTATATAGGATATAAAAAAATAGGTGCTTTATCACAAACAGCACCAGCAGCAGCTATTGCAGTTAGTTCTGCAGTACAAGCTGGTTTAGCTACTGCTGCAGATGGTGGTCAGTTTGGTTTAAATCCAGCAGCAGATATTGCAGCATTATTAGCTACTGCTGGATTTGTTAGTGATCTTTGGACACAATGGACTAGCCACCCAGCTGCAGACGCAAGAGATTTTATAAAAAATGCAAAACCAAAAATTGCAATTTTAGATCCTTATAACAGATTGATTAACGTAATTGCATATAGTCAAAAAATAAATCCAAAAGCAGAAGATGTAGACGCAGCAGAGTGGTTACTTTGGTATAGGCAAAATTATCCAAATGATTATATGCAATTAACACCAGACGCTAAAAATTATTGGAATACATATTTAAACAGTATAAGATCATCATTTCAAAATGGTAACAATCTTTACAATAATTTACAATCTGCAATGTTTAGTACATCGGAAATTAACTACAATGCAACACCATTGCAAACTGCTACAAATTTATTAACCAGTGCAACCAGTGGTACTACAAATTGGGTATTATATGGAGCAATAGGTATAGGAATAATTTTATTAATTAAAAATCTAAGCAAATGACAGCTTTACAATCGATCATAAAAGAAGCTAAGGCAATACGCAAAAAAAATCCTAAAATGGAATGGAAAAAAGCTGTTGCACAAGCGTCTGCTATTTATGCAAGTAAGCATAAAGGTAAAAGTCCAGTTGGCAAAAAACACGCTGTAAAAAAGAAAGCAGCTAAGAAAAAAGCAGTAGGTGTTATTAAAAAGAAAGCAGTAAGAAAAACAGCTACTAAAAAAGCAAAAAGAAAACCTACTGAAAGATCAGTATTAAAATCTATACAACACGCTGAAAATGTACAAAAAGCACATATGTCTGGTGTAAGTAAAAATTTTAAAAAATATATTTTATATAAAAAGCATATTATTGACGTAACACAAACACAAAGTGGTAAAAAATTTTATACTCCAATAACTAAACATTTTGGATTTCCATTTTCTACAGATCAATTAAATATTGCTAAAAAATATATTGATAGACAAATTACAATGAATAGATTAAAAAAAACTAAATAACAATTTTTTCTCATAAAAAAAACAATCAAAATGGCAAGAAGAAAACATCACGCAAAAAAACGCCACCATACTAAACGCCGTCGCCATAGTGCATTACACGGAATTGGTGGAAGCGTAGCATCTGCGGCATATATTGCTGGTGGTGCAGTATTAGCACAAGTGTTAGTACAAAAATTTGTAGCTCCTATGACAACTGGTCAAACGTCTACAACTCAAGGTTTAATTAATGGAGCAGTACCAGTAGCTTTAGGTATTTTAACTCCAAAATTCATCAAAGGCGACATCGGTGCAAAATTAGGTGCTGGTATGATTGCAGTAGGTGGATTGAATTTAGTTAAAACAACTGGCTTAGTTTCTGGTATCGGTGCTAACTACTATGGTAATAAACCAGTAGCTAACATTGCTGGTTATCAAGGAGCATCTGCTGGTACATACATAGCTGGTATTCGTAATGCTGCTATTATGGAGCAATGCTAATTAACTTTTTTAACCTTTATTAATAAAATATAAAAAAATAATAAAATGAGCCAAACTCAAATGGGATCTCGTTTAGTATTTGAAAATGCTAAAACGTTGATCAATCAATTAGGATATGACGCATCACACGCAGTTTTAACTCCTTCATATTTAAGAAGTGAAAGTTTATTAAACACTTCTTCTGCATCTTATCAAGTGCCAATTTTAGTGAACCAATTACAGTCTGGTGCTACAACTCCGACTAATAGAGAGGTTCGCTTGCAACTTCAAGATATGTTTATCGTAAGTTCTATTCAGTTCTTATTAGTATCTGGTGCAGCAACTAACGGTGCAGCTAGATCATATTCATATCCTAACTTAACAGCATTTCCAACTGGTAATGCTCAGTTATATACTGTGTATAATGGATATTTTAACATTCAAGTAAATAACCAAAACATTTTACCAAAATGGTCAATATTACAACACTTGGATATTCCACAAACACAACAAAATACAAACTTCAACAGTGCTACTGCAACATCTCCAGCACAATACACACAAGATGAGCAAAGTTTTGATGAGTACGCTATGGTAGTTTGTGAGCCTAACATTGTATTGAATGGTGCTAGTAATATTAATGCTTCATTACAATTACCAGCAGCTCCAAGCGCATTGGATAGTAATACATACGTTGCGACAATTTTTTATGGCCTATTGGCGCAGAATGTCACTAGCGTTAAGTAATTGTATTTCAATAACTTATACTTTTGCGAAGTTTAAACGCTACCGCTGGGGGACGGTTAATTCCCCCTATTTTTAAAAAATATAATTAATAGATATGATACGTCTTGAAAGATTTGAGGCAGTTGAAATACCAGTAAGTTCGGGTAGTACCCTAACAAGGTGGTACTTCAATGATTTGCCAAATTTACGTAATGCCAAAATCACAGCTATTCAAATATATACTGCTGGAACAATATCTGCAACACCTTTAACTGGATCAACTCCAGTTACTACTGCAGATATGAAAAAATCATTTTTAACTTTATATCAAGGCGATTTGCAATTAGTGTACAATGTACCTATGCTTACTTTGAATAATATGGTTAATAGTGCAGCAGATCCATATACATTTGAATTACCAGCAGTGAATGACTTAACAATTAGCTGGGTTAAATCTTATGTAAGTGTACCAACAGCATTAGCAACTACTGGTGTAGCTTATTCTTTTGGTGTATATTACCACTTTTAAAATACAATACTATGGCAATTAATAAAGCTATGGTAACTGGTACTGACGCAGTAATGGACTGGTTTGATAGAAATGCAACCAGTCCTTACTATTCAGTTTGGGCAGACCGTAAACAGTTACTATTTAGTTGGAACGATGAGGACGAAGTACGAGGACGTAACAAATTAGAGGACGATCTACGTGCGATTGAGCAAAATAATGTTAGTGATCTATTAACTATAAAACTGCACCCTAAAAAGGAAAAAGGCGGTTTTATTACTGATAAATCGCCTATTAATGCTAGTCTTAACTTTAGACCTACTGAATTAGAAAGACCTATGTACGGTATGCAACAAATGGCTGGTGTTGGTTATAATAGCAAAATGGAAAGCGTACTTGAAAGAGTATTAGAAACACAAAACGCTATTTTAACTAAATTAAATGCAGAAGACTTAGAGGAAGAAGAAGTAGAGGAAGATAAAGGAGTACTGGGTAGCATTATGAATAGTCCACATATGCAAACATTATTAATGGCTGGAATATCTAAATTATTAGGTATTAATACTGCCGAAGCAGTGGCAACTGGTCTAGCTGGAATAGACAATGCAGATGAAAACGAAGCAATAACAATTTTAAATAGTTTAATGAATAAAGGCGTTACAATAGATCATTTGAGAAAATTAGATCAAATGGGTACTGTACAGCTTAAATCATTACTTGCTATGCTATAACTTTTTTAACCTTTAATAATGGCAACAGTAACAGCAGATAAATTAGTAAATCACGATCTATACGCAAAAGGTAATGTAAATGCTTTAGATAGCACATTTAAAAATGTTGCTGCTACATTTACTGCTGGTCAAAGAATAGGTAATATTTATAGCTGGATACAAGGTAGTGCTGGACAAATATATTATATGATATATTTGACTCCAACAGACTACGATAATTTTAATCCAGTATATGTATTACACGATCCTAGTGTATTAGATGTACCAGATTTGCCAAATATATTGCAACAAATAGCAGATCAGCAAAAAGCAGACGCTATTGCAAAAGACGGTGTAGTAAGTTATTATTTAAACCAATATTTACCATATATTGTAGGTGCAATAGTATTAGCAATAGCATTACCGTCAATAGTTAAATCGACAAAAAAATGAAAAAAAACAATACATTAATTACGCTAGGTTTATTAGCTGGTGCTTATGTGCTATTTAGTAGTTTTAAAAGTAAAAGTACTGTTGCTGGTGTAACATTAGTAGGACAAGTAGACGCACCTACTGGAAGTCAAGAGGTATATAGCAAAGTAGGTACAAAGTTATTTGACAAAAATCAAAATGTAATTTTTACTTATGATTATGCTGGTGCAGGTATGACCGTAACTGGTTTAAATGCTGGTGTTTACAGCGTGGTATATGGCGATACATTCACATACGGTTTACCAGCATTTGTAAATGCTAGTGACGTATTAACTGCTTAATATGGAAAAGAAAAACGATAATACTATATTTTTATTGATAGCTGCTGGTTTAGGAGTATATTGGCTAATGGGTAAATCTACTCCACCAGCAACAACAGCAGTAAGTATTCCTACTGTGCCTCAAAATGTGCCAGTAGATCAAACTGTAATAAGTACACAACCAGTAGCACAACAACCCGTAACTGTTGCACCTACACCAGAAATTGTAAGTGTTAGCACACAAGCTGCAACACCTACACCAGTATCGGATATGTTAAGTACAATTACAAATATTCCTACTGGTGGTGGTTTACAAAATACTGCACAAGCAAGTGCAGTTAATATAGATAATATTAACCTTATTCCTAAATCAGCAGTATTAGTAGATCAATACACATAAAATAATAAAAATATGAAAGACGATAATAGCCTTATATGGTTAGCATTAATTGGTTTTGGTATTTACTGGTATATGAATAAACAACAACAACAACCAGTTGTAACATCAACACCAGCAACGCCATTTACACCACTTGCACCTAGTACAACAACTACTACAACAGTAAATGCTGTAAGCGATTATAATGTACATTTTGCAATAAATGGAATGAGAAAAAAATTAGGTAAAATACCAAATACTATATAATATGAGTGACGTAACAGTAAGTTTATTAAAATATGAGATTGATTTTTATACAGTTGATACAAGTCAATACGTAGGTGGCGACAATGCTAACGGTTATGTATTCATTAATTATGGTACAAGCGTAGTGCAAATTGAAAGTATTATTTTGCAACCTAGCCAACAATTTGAAGTAACCGGTAACACTGGCGAAAATACAACGCAAAGATACTTTGTAAACTTTGGAACAAGTACTACTGGTAATAACGTAGTAATAGTAAGAAAAAGATACGTAAACGTATAAAATATAAAAAATGTCATTAGGAATATCAAATGGTGTATTAAACCAAAAAAATGCACCAGCTATATACGAGGATATATTTGCAAATAGACCTGCTGCTGGTTTTAGTGGTAGGATCTTTATATCTACTGATACTAGCCAGATATTTGTAGATAATGGCACAAGCTGGGTATTAATTGCAAATACTGGAATAGGATCTACTGGAAACTTACAAGTAGTTACCACAAATGGTAATACTACCAGTGCTGGTATTGTTATTACTGCTGGTGGTTTAACTACCAACGCAATAACACAAGCTAGTTTAACTAGTGGATCAGTAATATTTGCCACTACTGGTGGACAATTAAGTCAAGACAACAGTAATTTATTTTGGGATAACACTAACAAATGGTTAGGTATTGGAACTGCACCTAGCAGTCCATTCGATATACATAGTTCTGCTTCTGCATCTATGTTAGCATTAAATAATACTGGTGGAAACGCTAGTAATATTATATTTTTAAATGCTAGTGTAAATAAATGGCGAATTGGTAATACCAGTAGTAATACATTTGATTTATTTAATAATCAAATAGGTACTACTGCATTGTCTTTTAGTGGATCTAATAGTGCAGCTACATTTATAAATTCAATCACTGCTACCAGTTTAATTAAATCTGGTGGTACATCTAGTCAGTTTTTAAAAGCTGACGGATCAGTGGATAGTTCTGCATATATTACTTTGACATCTTTAAGTGGATCTAGTCCACTACAATATAATAGCAGCACTGGTGTATTTAGTATTTTACAAAGTGGTGCTAGTCAGTCTGGATATTTATCTAGTACTGATTGGAATACATTTAACAGCAAAGCTAGTTTATCTGCATTTAGTGCAACTACTCCACTATCTTATAATAACAGTACTGGTGCATTTTCAATTCAAGTGGCTAACACTGGACAGTCTGGTTATTTAACTAACACTGATTGGAATACATTTAATAATAAACAAGCTGCTTTAAGTTTTGGTAACTTAACCGAAACATCAAGCAGTGTTTTAACTATTGCTGGTGGTACTGGTGCTGTAATTGGATCTGGTACTACAATAGCTGTAAAACAATCTAGTGGCACACAGTCTGGATATTTATCCAGTACTGATTGGACTACATTTAATAGTAAACAAGCACAAATAAATGGTACTGGTTTTGTAAAAGCTACTGGAACTACAATAAGCTATGATAACAGTACATACTACCTTGCATCTAACCCGTCTAACTTTATTTCACTTTCAAGTTTATCTGGTACTACTCCAATAAACTATAATACTGGTACTGGTGCTATAAGTATTACACAAGCTACTACCAGTACAAGTGGATATTTATCCAGTACTGATTGGAATACATTTAATAACAAAGCAAGTTTATCTGCTTTTAGTGCTTCACCACCATTATCTTATAATAGTGGTACTGGTGCATTTAGCATAACACAATCTAGTGGATCTACAAACGGATATTTATCCAGTACTGATTGGACTACATTTAATAATAAACAGTCTGCTTTAACAAATCCAATCACAGGAACAGGTACTACAAATTATGTAGCTAAATTTAGTGGTACTACTCAATTAAGTAATAGTTTAATATTCGATAATGGTGCAGTAGGTATAAATACCACAAGTCCTAATTCAAGTACAGTATTAACTTTACAAGAAAGTGTTACTTTAGGTTATGCAATTTCATTTATAAATAGAAATAATACACAGCGTTGGAGTATAACAGTAGACGCAAGTGCAGTAGACGATAAATTTTTATCATTCATTGACAATAACAATTCAAATGTTGCATTAAAAATTGCTACTTCTACTGGTGCTGCAACTTTTTCAAATTCAATAACTGCAAATAGTAATATTACAGTTAATTCAACCAGTGTTGACGGTACTTATTTAAAACTTTTAACAAGTAGTCCATTTCCAACACAAGCAAATTCATTTGTTTTATCACTTTTTGGAAATTCTATATTGTCAAGTAATATTATATACTCACAAAGTAGTGGATATTTATATGATCAAAATGGTTATGGTGCTACTATTAGATTAAGTGCTGGTAATTCGAATAGTGGAAATATTAATTTTTGTACTTTTGCAAGTGGTAGTGCTGGTGCAGTTGCTACTGAAAATATAAGATTAAATATAACAAATGCTGGTAACGTATTATTTAATGGTTCTACATCATCAAATGGTCAAGGTGTTTTACAAAACACTGGTCAATCATTTACTGGTGGTTTGGGTATTGGTGGTTTAACATTTAGCACAAATACAACTGCTACTGTAAATACAAGTTTTTATTTTTTCAATGGTGGTGCTGGTGTTAGTTTAACTTTACCAGATACCAACGGACAAAGTATGATATATTACATTAAAAACTATTCTGCAAGTGCTTTAACCATTGGACGTACTGGTACAAATACTTTTATTGCTGCTGGTGCTACCAGTACGGTAACAAGTTTAACTTTAGCAAGTGGTGCAAGTACAACAATAATTGGAAACGGAACTACTAATTACATTCAAATACAATAATATGAAACAAATACAACCAGTAGGTATATGGGTAAATGGTGCAATAGTTAATGCAAACTATTTAAACTTAGTATCTACAAGCGATAACCTTACTACCAGTGCTACATTTTATTATGTATTATATGCAAATGAAATGGATATGCAAGGCAATGCACTTGCAAGTGGTAGCTTAACTATGGACGGTGCAGATTATCAAACATACGAAAGCAGTCCAACTAGCAACGATTTTGCATATACTTGGGCGGCTGGAAAGTTAAATCTTACAATTATTTCTTAATTTTATAAAAAAATACACTTATGGAAAAGAAACAAGCACTTGACATTATTAAACAAGTAATCGATGCAGCTATTAAAAGAGGTCTTTTTGAAAACGTTGAAAGCGTTACGGCAGTTAATACCGCTTTATTAGTGTTAAACGATGAACTTAAGCAAGAAAATGACGCACAATAATATAGATATGACCAGCATAAAAGGTACTGCATTAACTGCACTGGCATACGTTGCAAGTATGTTAGACATTGAACAAATGACTAAAATAGGTTTAATGGGTATTGGTATATTGTCTGGTGTAACTACTATTGTGTACAATATTCAAAAAATTAAAAAATTAAAAGACAATGAAAAACGCTAAAACTACAATTTTTGGTTTATTAGCTGCCATTGGTGGCTATTTTGCAACATCTAGCACTGGTAAATTACAAACTGCTGGACAATTAGTAGCTACTATTAGTACCTTTTTATTAGGTGCTAGTGCAAGTGATGCAAGTACTGGATCAAATGTAAAATAATGACTAGAAATAAAAAAATAGCACTCGGATTGGGTGCTACTTTAATAATTTTATATATGCTAAGAAATAAAATAGCTAAAAGTCTAACAAATACAAGTTTTGGACTTTTAAGTGATCAATTTTTTAATTTTATTGGTAATTTAGAAAACTTTACACCAGTAGCAGAATGGGACGAGAAACAATGGTCTATTGGATATGGATCTGGGTACAACTGGGACGAAGATCGTGCAGTTGAACAAGGGGACGTAATTGATAAAGATACAGCAAAACGTTGGTTATTAATAGAGTCGCAAAAAGAATACGATACAGTTAGATCATTGGTAACTGTTCCAATTACTGATAATCAATTAATAGCTTTATCATCATTTGCTTATAATGAGGGGGATAATGCTTTAGCTACCAGCACTTTACTTAAATTATTAAATAGTGGTGCTGATGAAAATACTGTTGCAGATCAATTTGATCGTTGGGTTTATTCTGGTAATCCACCTAAAGTAAATAAAGGGTTAGTAAATAGACGTGCAGCAGAGAAACAACTATTCCTTTCATAGGTGTATAATATATGGTTTTGTAAGTAAAAAGCGAGGGCAGTATCTACTGCCCTTTTTTTATGTATATACGTTCTACGAAAAGTTTAGTAGATTTATCATACAAATTATAGTATGATCCATTTATACTTTCTACAAATAACCTAAATGAATTAAGGTTTGCTATATTACGATACTTTCTAGGCTGGTCGTTTATGTCTTGCATAAATACAATAGCTGTAAATAGTTTTTTAGCCATTTTAAAGGGGTTTATCGTTTATCTTAAAGTATCTGCCAGTATCATCACTAAAAGCCTTTATTTTACGTTTTAGGCACAAATGGCTAACTGCCCTAAGTACTTGCATACGATCTAGTTTTGTTATGTCGTAAATGTCTTGTAAACTGACTGCACGACGCTGCTGGATAATTAAATAAATTCTAGTTTTGTTTGTCATTTTTATATATCTTTGAGGTGAAAAAAGTTAAACCTTTGGGTTTATTGTCAGTAAGCAGTCCAGTTTGTTAAATTCTGGGCTGCTTTTTTTTACTGACATACTAACCACTAGTATTGATTTTGCACTGATCTATAATATGTTCTACCAGTGTTATAAATGCTATACAACTGCCTAATATTATTGCTACTGGAAACAATATAAATATTAAATATAAAAGTTTAAATAGTTTCATAAAATTCATTGTATAAGTCCTCAATACTTTTACCCATTTTATCATATAATCTCATAAATCTTATTAAATCATACATTTGTCTTTTTTCTTCTTCTAAATATATATTTTGTATAGTATCTAAAACTTCATTTGCAGAATAATAACTAATTATTCCGTGTTTTTTTACAATTTCAATATCAATAATTAATTGTTGCATTGGTGTTTTCATATTATTTTATTTTTGTTTTATATCTTAATTGTCCAGCTCTCATTTGACATTTTCGAGAACAATATACTTTATCACCTTTTGTTTTTATAACTTTACTTTTGCAATGTGGGCAAATTATTGTTTTTTGTTTTAATTTATTTTTATAAAATAATAAATAAAACTCAATATTTGCATTAGTATTATAATATGTAAACATATTTTTATCTTGCCAGTGTAAAAATAATTCTATTGGTATTTTCATTATTAAAGGTTAAAAAAGTTATCTAGTAAAATATTTATTATCTGCTCCTTTTAATATCCAGCCTTTATTAATCCATATCTTTATAAGATTTTTAGCATACGATTTACTGGTAGCAGTCCTTTCTATAATCTCATCACTAATATCATTATAATTTGTAGGTACTACAACTATTGTATTGCAAAGTGTTTTACTTTCAAGATCACTT
>Ga0208616_1000334_pt1 | contig 14261 bp, 17 predicted proteins | sample CryBogCBE16Oct07_FD_184575 | JGI IMG/M metagenome (GOLD analysis project Ga0208616, IMG submission 184575) | Freshwater microbial communities from Crystal Bog, Wisconsin, USA - CBE16Oct07 (SPAdes) (version 2) | ecosystem: Environmental > Aquatic > Freshwater > Lake | place: Crystal Bog... | reverse complement strand
CCAAGAACACTCATGTAGGCGTAACGTCGAGCGTATGTGACAGCACTTCCCTGAGCCTGTGGGTCATCTTTAACCATGTGCAGTTTCATTGAATAAGCAATGTACTGACCTGAGCCATGTAGCAGGTACGTAAGCAATGCATCGCCACCCGTCTCGTCATGCGTAATAAATTGACTTACTGCTAAACCGTGCTTGGTCAGCACTGGGCTGGCACTTGCTACCACGTCGGGTAGTGCTGCATACTTGCTCTTAAAGAATGGGTTTGTTGACCCCTTCGGTACTGCGCTGAACTCGGCCTGAGCCGCTACTAATGCTGCTGCTAATTCGTTAATCTCATTGCTTTGCATTTTCTTCCTCCTTAAAGTAAGAATCTAAAGTGTAACCAAGTGCCGCAAAAGAAGTCATGATAGTTTCCATGGTCTCCATTGCTGCCTCGTAATTGCCTAAAAAGCCTAACCACACTGAGTCACCAGTGTCAACTTCTTTCAGAATGACTCCATAACTATCGCCATCCATCATGTCGGCGTACAATTCCAACTTGGTCTTGTTGCCTTCCATGGTTACTATTGGGTAATCAACCATTTTCTACCTCTCTCTTTGTTATAGAACTCTCTGTAATGCGTACTTGCCCCTCGCCATCATCGTGACACAAGGATCTAAACATGCAGTACTCACACTGCCAAGCACTTGATACTGGATTAAGTATCACCAAGTTGCCATCGTCATTGATAGCCAAACGGTCAGGTAGGTAACCAGCATCAATGTTGAAGGCCATGCCTTCCATGCGTGCCAACTCCTCTGTCGCCAGTGGCTCCCACTCCGAACGTGGAATGTTGAACTCAGCAAGAAAACGATTAACGCCTTCAATGCCCATGTTGTTGGCCTTCTGCTTAGACAACGCCTCAAAGGTAATCGAACCCATAACAAGAGTCTCAATGCGAATGTCAGGGTTCTCTGCTTCAATGCCTAGAGCGTTCATACCAGCCTGAACAATGGCTTTCTTCGCTGCACCCTTTCCTCCATCCTTGGAGAATGTACCGCGCATGCGTGACCAACCAACCTGCGAGTCAAATGACCATGTGCCCATAGTCTTTAATTCGTAAAGGATGTGTGTGCCACCGTACGTAGATCCAACATCGTGAACGTTAATAAGAGCATCACACGAACCAGAGATAGCACCTAACTGTGAGGCAACCTCGAACTGCGCTGACGGAAAACGTTTGCCTATCGCTTCTTGCAAAGCCTCGTGAACAATAGTTCCTAGGCCAGTAACCCAAGCACCTGATTCATCCATAGGTTCTGTAGGCGTGGCATCGAACGCCGCGTACCCTTGCTGTCGTCCACAACTGAACGCAGATGAATAACGTAGTGGAGTTCCTTTAGCCGTTGGCTTTGGTATTTGACTTTTAACATGTAGTTCTTCTACTAATGCAGAAGTAAGCACAGGGTTTGATACTTGATTCATACAACTCCTTCCTAGAGTGGATACAACAGTACACACTCATGGGGGGTTTGTCAAATACTAATTATTTCTACCTTCTCGTGGTAATCAATAAGGTGATCCATAATTTCCTGGATTCCATAGATAGAGCGTTGCGTTCCACAAACTTCACATTTGTATCCTCGAAAATCACCTCTATGTGTTAAAACGTTTTCGCCTGTTTCTTTGTCAACAATTCTTGCGTAACTCATATATTTAACAATCCTCCAAAGTCATGAGTTGTACTCTTAACCGCAATAAGGTTTGCCTGTACGTAGGGAATGTGGTTGTCGTGATGCCACTTGCTAGGAAAGAAACTGCGTAAGCATGACACCTGGAAACGTACACGACCATCAATAAAGTCAGAGTATGTCTTGTCGGTGTGATACCAGAACGAGTTCTCGTTCCAGAACGCAATGTGTGTTGGGTCTTGGAACGCACCACGTCCATCACTGCTTGGGGTCATAGATAGCAACATGCCACCGTGTGCCAACTTGTCGTAGCACCACTCCATGAACGCCACCTTGTCAGGCAAGTGCTCCATAAAATCGTGCGCACGGATAACACCAACGCTACCGTCGGCTATGTCCATGTCAAAAATGTCACCCACGTAATCAACACCAGGGCCAGGGCGTAGGTCAACGCCTAGAAACCCTTCAGCCTTGTTGTGGTGTGCACCCAGGTCAAGGGCAAGCAGACCCTCACGCTTAGCCCAAGCCACGGCGTTACGCTCTACGGTCTGGTGATACAACTCCACGGTGCCAGTCTGAATCTCGGCGTTACGTACAGTTTGAGTGTTGTCTGGATGTACACGTTGCAGGTACAAAATCTCAGGAATGTGGTAGAACTTGGTTGCCTGGTACATACGAGCCATAATGTCTTGGTCGTCTAGTACCTCTAGATTGGCGTTATAGCCCCCTATTTGGTCGTATAGAGCCCTTCGGAAGGCTCTTAGGTGGTTAGGGGCATACCAAATGTAAGAAAGGTTGTGGGGGTATGGTTCAAAGGATAAAGCACCCTTGTATCCATCCTCTACGTAATACTTCCAACCGTGGGCTGGGTCAAACTCAGAATCGTCTGGCTTGCCGTCCTCAAGAATTTGGGCGGTGTCAGAGTAGACAAAGCCTACTTCAGGAAAGTTATCAAAGACCCACTCAACATCCATAAGCGCAGTGGGCAGAAGTATGTCGTCATGGTCTAATTCAAGAAGAATGTCACCCCTGCAATAATCCATGCACTCACGTTTAAGAGCACCTACGCCAGTGTGTACAGACCAATACACGGTAACCCGTGCGTCCTCTGGTGGTTCCCATTCGGCATCGCCGTTAAGAAGAACTATCCATTCCCAGTTGTTGTTAGTTTGCTCGTTAAGCGAACGGTAGCACTCGTTAAGATACTTAGGGTCGTGACTAGGAGTGAATACGCTTATCACGTTTCCTCCAGTGGATTGTGTTTTTGAGGTAGATTGGGCCATAGAACAGACTAGCAATACAGAAGCCGTATTGGTGGGTTCTAAAGCCATAAATTGTCCACAAAAAAGCGTTAACAAAAAGAATTACCCATGACCACCACACTTTGCGTCCAGCAAGATACGCACCGGTCATACCAATGCCTTCAAGAATAAATGACCACATTAAAAAGAATACTCTACGTTTGGGTATTTCTTTTTCATGAACTGCACCAGTGGCATCTTTTCGTAGCGTCGACATAAGTAGTCAAGCGATACAAACATGGGGTCGTAACTACCGTCACGTACCTCGTGTTTAACAATTATTCCTCGCCAGTGTGCGTTCCCCTGCGGGCCTTTATAGTCTTCATCATGGAGGTAGCATGCGCCCGCAACAAGGCCATGTTGGCTCTTGCCAGCGACGAATCTAAGCCCGTACGCAAGCGTCTGTTGGTGGCCCATCGTGAAACTATGGCCAATGGATTTAAGTCTCGCTTCAACGTTGCCTCCTAGGGGCTTGCCGGTCATTGGGTTGTAGAAGTAATGGCTGTACGCAACACCGTCCAACCACAGGATTTCTAAGTAAGGACTTACTTTCCATCCGCTTCGCTCGTAGTCGAGGTGGTCGGTGGTAACAACTCCCTCAAGTTGTGCATCCATTGAGACAGCACGGTTGATTCTATCTTCGTGGTTGCCAAGAAGGATGTGCCTCTCAGGGTTCCATTTACCGTGCCTGGTCTTACGACGATTCGCATTGAAGTCCGTGAGGGCTTGATTAAGTATTCTCCATGCTTCATTGGCTGCTTCTATGTCCTGTTTGTAACGGCGACCCTCCATAGCCTTCTTGCCTTTGTCATACATGGACAAAGACGGCATGTCTGCGTGGTCACCTAAGTGAATAATTTTAATAGGTTTATCGTGGAACTCGTCCACAATGTATTGACCAATCCATTTAAGATGGTCTGTTGGTACTCCAGCCTTAGCCTGAGTATCTGGAATAATTACGTGTGTTGTTGGTGCCTGCAAGGTAATTCTCCTTGTTTAGTCCGCCTTTCAGCATTCTAACACACAAGTTAGCAACAAACAACAATAATGTAATTTATCTTTCTGTTACTGCGTTTGCCACCTCAGCAGGGGTAATCGAGTACAAGTCGGGCCATTGCATTGCTTTGGGGAACCCTCCATACCACAAAGCACCGGCTACTAATCCAGAACAAATCCAAGTACGGGATTTACGTAGACAAATAGCGTCTGGAAGGATGTTGTCAATGGCACATGAAAGTATGCTAAGATAACTGTATTTCAAGCCCACCTGAGAGCGAGCGAACCTCAACACAAGGTCTCGGTTCGTTGTTCTCGGTAGTTCCACTACCTCGAACGTGCCACCAAAAGCAGATTCATCGAGAGTTAAGTTGTCGGTAATACCTTTAGGTTGCGCTTGAATGAGGTACCACTTACCGTCCACGTATCTATCCAAAATGGCAACGTGATTCCACTTTGAGTACTCTGAGTCGGGCATGAAGTGTTGCGCCCATCGGATACTCTTACCGATAATTCCTTTGGTTGAACAAAATACAAGGTCACCTGGATTCATCTTTTCCCTCTAAGTAATCGACACGTTCTTCTAGTGCCGCTAAATCGTAATCCTGACGCACGTCCGTAATGTCCTCAATGTTTTCGTGACCGTGACGTGTAGCAAAGTAAGTGCTTATGTATGCAGACACAAGACAGAAGCAAACCAATTGCCATGTGAAGTGACTGACTGCTGTCTTAATGCAGAAGATGTTGGCAAGCCAGTAGCCCACCTCGGTCATGCCAGCAACGTGTGGTCGTCCTCGTGCCTCTGCTTGAACCATAAGCACAGAAAATACGTTGGCAACACCAAGCGATAAGGCTGCGAGTAGTGCTATCTTCATTTGTCGTCCTTTAATAGTTTGTGAATCTCTTGAACCAGAGCGTGTGTCTCTAGGTCTAGTTGGTAATCCTTAACCGAATGCTCGGTGTCTTTCTTTTGCATCTCGTCAGAGATACGGTCTGCTCGCTTGGCTGAGATAAGCAACACTGAACCTTGTAGACCAGCCACCATAGAAAGAACTAGGTTAAGTCTAAAGAATGGTGCAGGGTCAATGCCGAAACCGGCAGAGAGAATCCATAGCACCATAGCGGTGCAGAACACAATAAGAAATGTCCACGTACCCATGCCATGACGCATAAGGTCTGCACATTTCTCTCCGAAGGTACGCTTCTTATTCGTAGTCGAGGTCACTAAGGTGGGTTTCGAGTTCTCTGGCGACACGCTTAATGGCTTTCTTATTCTTCTTCTGTTCCGACATAATTTCAACTACTACTTTTTCTATCCTGTCCACGGCGTCTCGCAGTGAACTACCGTGATTTGGCGACAACTCAGATTTCACTTTCTTCCAAACAATACGGCCAACAAAAAAGATAACGGGGAAAACAAATACTGCTAGTACTTGTGCAACGCTGGCAAGGCTATTCCAGTTCATGCGCTCGGAACGGGGTGTGCTGACGTTGCGTTCAGTTGGTTGGTGTTAAAACGTAGGTAAGTCTGTGGAAGTCGTCCGTCTTGTGATACGTGACAGTACGAAGGGTCCCCTTCTTTTCCATGGGAAATTGTTAAAGGGTTCTTTGCGTTAGCACCAGACACGTCAACAACAAGTGCTGTGTGCCAGCCGGTTCCAGGGCCATATACGATAACGTCGCCAGGCTGTACCTGTGCAAGAGGAATCTTGGTGCCGTGACCTAACAGTGTGCCGGTGTACCCTTCGCCGTTATAGCCAAGACCATTAGGGTCTGGTGCGCCAGCGTGGTTGTAGCAAAGGGTCACAAACGCTGAGCAATCAGCAAACACAGGCCACTTAATAGGGTTCTGGTTAATGGCTTCCATGCGTTGTCCACCTTCGGTGTAGTGAAACTGCTGGTGATGAGCCGCAAAGTACTTTGCCCAGCCTACGATGTTTTGTCTTACGTCTGTCATGTTTTTCCTTTAGAGGTGGTGTCCGGCAAAAGCATCAAGTTGTTGTAATGGATAAACTACTTGACCGTATGTAGTAAGACCAGATGTTGTGTCGACGGCTTGAACTGTAGCGGCACCATTAGAAGGTAAAGAAACAAAACCTAATTGAGCCAAATCACCAGATTGAGTATAAGTACTATTTATTGTTCCGTTAGCATTGTATGTAGTAATGTTGTAAATTGTTCCTGGTGAATTTACAGATGTGTCCCAAGTTGCAATAGTGCCAACTCCAAGTTGAGTTGTAACTTGAAGATTTGAAACGGTAGGTGCAACAGGACTGTTAGCCGCTACTACTGGAGCAGCGCCAGAAACAACGCCTCCAGAGTACCCAGCGCTACCTACGTTAGAGTAATTATGAAAAGAAGTTGATGAAGCAATCACCCCAGGGATAATCATTAAACAATGTCTCCTGTAACAACCCATCCAAGTCCAGAACTAAGGAAGATAGCAGTAGCAACTGAACCGACAGCACGAAGTGAAGGAGCACCAGAAGTACCACCAGTAGAAACAACACTACTTCCAGTGATGGACACGGCAGCATTTTTGCGGATAACAGTTATTGATTGACCAGGATTAGTTAAAGATGCAGGTAGTGTTACGGTGCATCCCGTTCCATTGGTCATAACAATAAGGTTGTTGGCATCTGATTGAGATGCAGCGTATGAAGTTCCGGTCTGCTGATTAATGTTGTAATTAACATTTGAAGCATTGACCGAAATTGTTATTCCACCTTCTTGAAGTGCGCCAATAAGAGCGTCACCGCTAAGGTTGTGAACGTGGTCTGCTGAAGCAGCGTACTTACTAGCACCAACGCTTGAAGTACCACCAATAATAATGTCTTGTGCTGCAACGGTTGTTCCAGAGTGAGAAAGAACATTAGGAGCCAAAGCCTGAACCGCAGCCTGGGCTTCAGCGGCTTCTGTAGCCGTCCATACAACCACAAATGTAGATGAGGCTGGGTGGGCCAATGTGGTGTTGAAGTTTGTTTCACCATTGTAGTTACGGTTAATAATGGTAAATGTGCCAGCATTGTACGTACAAAGAATCTTTTCTTCGTTAGACGTACCATATTCAACAGCGATACAAATATCGCCGCTGATAGTAGAACTACCGTTGACAACATTTGTCCATGTGCTTAATGATGTGCTTGATGTAAACGTTGTACTGGTCTGAGTAATAGGGACAGCGAGTGTTCCTGCTACTGAGTTAGCAACGTATGAACGGTTTGGGTAACTTAATGCCATAGTATAATTGTACCTTTTCTAAAATAGTGCCAGCGTTACAACTGTTGTGCTGGTGTGTATGTGTATGGGCTAATAGTTTTGAGCGTAACTACACAGTCGCCTTCAAAACCGTTTTCGTAGTTGTCACGACGCTTGTGTGGCAACCAGTCAATTGATTCAATTACGCACGTAACAGAAAGGGGGCCTTCTTGATACGTAAGAATTTCTTGATTTTGACGACGGTTTTCCAACCAAATAAAATTGTCGTATGGGTCGGTAAAAATTTCCATACCGTCAACAACACTGACCGAGAACAATTGAAACACGGTCATAATTGCTGTTCCACTAACCGCTGCTGGCCATGCCTTTAATGTCCAACGGTGGAGAATAGGTGTGTATCCACAATTGGGGTAGTCGGAGTAAAGAACCATGTTTACCCCAAATTGTTCAGCGTGATAATTAGGTACAGGGAACTCAGTCTGTGCCGTGTCGCCGTTCTGCGGATATGAAGGAAGCGTCTGGTATCCAGCAGCATCTTCATCGTTAGGGTCAATGTCAATAAAGGCTTGAAGTCCAGTACCCTTTGATGCTGGGGCAATGGCACCGTAATCAAAATAAACAGGAACTTTTTTGTCGGGAATACCGTAGTCAAAAATACCTGAAACTATATTTCCTTCAGGAACGTACTTAAATACGACTGGGTTGCCACCTTCATTGTAAGCACATGGTGCGTAGATGCCCACGCCACCAACAGCCATAACGGGTACATTATCGTAAGGGTCCCAGTCAAGTGAATTAACAATTCCTTGTCCGGTAACCATAATGTCTGAAGCGTAGGCTGGGGCAAGCGGGTCACCTGCAATAAATGTGGAAAGGTCTAATTTGCCAAGACCAGTACTTTGGTCGTCATAATTATTCCATGCAAACCATACGTATCTTCCGTCACCAACAATAGCCGTAACAGGTTGCGTCACAGGTTGAAGAATGTTAGGAATGAGTGGTCCTGATTTAAGGTCACCGGTAGCAGTAGCGGTAGGGTCGTAAATGCTCAATGTTTGAGCCATGCGGATACCACGGTTAGTACCAATAAAAACATAGTTAAGGTACGATTTCATACATACTGGGTACTCATCGGGCGACATTGGCAATGCTTGAACAGGCGTGTTAAGCGTAAACGGTTGAACCAGGTTGCTGCTGGTTATTGTTGTAAACCCCGTAGCACTAGTTGTTGATGCACCGGCAAGGTTGGAACGGTAGATACAACCTGAATACTTTCTACCTGAAGGTGACTTTATGTAACCCCCAATGTACACTTGTGTTTCTCCACCGGCAGCATCAGACCAAATCCAGTTAGGGTTTTGGTGAGTGTAAAGCATGTCGGGGACTTCTGAACTTACAACAGTTCCGCCTGAGCCGCTAGGGGCATATGAAGAAGGAACGGTTATGGTAAATGTAGTTGACGATGTAACAGCAAGAACAGACCAATTTGAATTAAAACCATAGGAACCGGTACCGGCAATGTTCCCACCAAAACCGGCTGGTACGGCAGGTGAAGTACCAGTGGCAGCAAGAGGAACGGTTCCTGATTCTGCACAATTGTAAGTAAACGTAGTGTTGCTGGTTACTGAGGCAACGCTTAACCCTGTTCCATTAAATAAACTGTGTGTGTTACCACTAATTGCAATGGTTTCACCAACGGATAAACCGTGGTTACCAGTTGTAGTAACGGTAGCCACACCGTTAGCGGAAGTTATACCTGTTGATGAAGATATAACGGCATTAGTTGTACTACCAGTAATGCTAATTGGTTGTCCGTGTGCAAGATTGTGAGGCGTATTTGTGGTTACAGTTGCAGTTGTTCCAGATACAGTTATTCCTGTAATGGTTACAGATACATCTGAAATACTTGGGATAGCACCAAAAGCAGGGAACTCCGTGGCGTTACGTGGTTGAAATGAATACAAACGGTTTTTACATGATGCAATTAATTGGTCATTACACCAACGAACCATTTCGTAGCCATTAGTGTAATTTGTGGTTACATCATTTGATGCGTACAATTGAAAAATAGAACTTATTCCAATTTGACAAAACCAGATACCTGTATTGGTAGCAATGTAAGCGTACGAATCATTAGTGGTAAGAGAGTAGATGCTTGTGGGCGCAGTAATTGTTGTAGGTGTATTGGCTGCGTATGTTGTTGTATCAAACGTACAAAGGGTTGCTGACCCCCATGAACGTTGTGCTAATACGTATGAAACAGACGAACCATTAACGTACACTACGTAATCATTGCAGCGACTCATCATTAAGTTATTATTAACGCTACCAATGCTGTCTTTACGGTATGTGTCCGGAAGAAGGGTTGCTTGAAGCGGAAATGAAAATACGTCTACACCCTTTGACTGGTAGAAACGTGTCTCTTGGCTATCGCTTTTGCGGTCTAAATATTGCTGACCAGCGCCCATTGACCATTCGGTTTGCTCACGTCGCCATAGGCCTTCTGTGTTTACGGTCCCTTGTCCAGAAATGTTAGTCATCATAATTGACTGACGCTGCGATGGAATAGTTCTGTGACGGAAAGCCTCACGACGGTAAGGTTCAAACGAGGTGTCAATAGTAAACTGACGGCTACCGTAAGATGCTGAAGTTAAAGATACAGCATATGGACCTAGGTTGCCATTGCCGGCGCTTGTAGGCAATGGGCTTGGAACGGTGTAAGCAAGAAAAGCATCTTGCTCATTAAAAAATGTAAAAGTAACACCAGTCAAAGAACCAGTTACGGTTAATGTATAGTTGGTTTGTGCCTGTGTTGTGGGCGCACTTATGGTTACGGTTGTTCCAGAAATATTTGTAATTGTTGTGCCAGTAGGTATGCCCAATCCAGCAATAACCATGCCTATGGCAAGAGTATTAACTGGAAATGAAGAAGTTAAAGTTGTAGCGCCACTGGCGTATGTACCTGAAAAAGTAAAATCAGCGGCTTCTTTAACAGTAAGAACACCGTTACCGACAGTTAAAATTTCTGCGGGAGTATAGTTAGTTAAACCAAATGGCCCATATACCAGCATGCCGGCTTTAAGGCCAACTGTGCTGCTTACTGAAGTAATTACGCTAGAACCAGCAGTAAGTGTTCCGGTAAAAGAAGAAGATTTTACCGAAGCATCAGCAACGTCTGCGTTACCAAAAGTAGTGGGAAAATAACTAGACATTACCAGCCTCTAATGCGTGTGTACTGACGAGTTAGACGGTCTGCTTCTTCATTAATTCTTTGAGCACGGCGCATAATAAGAGCATTGACAGAGCCAGCAACAGAACCAGCAGGTACTTCTTGCGCCTTACGTGGGTCAGGTTGTGACTCCATAAAGTTACGTGAAATTTCACGAGGTAGTGTAAGTTCAATTTCTGCACCAAGAACAGGAATGTCAATCATGGTAGGCGTTAGGTTTGCCACAGTCTGTGTTGTGTAACCGTTATGTGGTGCCGCTTCATCGTTAGTACCAGGTGTCTGCAATACAGAGTCACCAGTGTCTACCAACTTAAGGAATGGTGCTGAGTACATAACGTAGATAGGAAGTCCAGGCCAACCCGATTCGTAAAGCACTAAACCTTTGCCTGATGGGAATACTGGGTCTGGAATACCACGTAGTACTTTCCACTTTTTAATGGCAGGGAATGTGCGGTATGGTGGAGCAATACGGTAACGGACTTCGATAATGTCAATGAAGTCGTCAGGTAAAGCACCTAGGTCGTAACCAGCAAACACTGGGTTGTAAGTAAGGGTGGCAACACCAACACGGAACAATCCGTTAGTAGGTGAACTCATTGAACGAAGGTCGTCGTTAATGGCTACGCCAATGTCGTAGCGTGAGTAGCGTGGATTAATGTAAGCAATCTCACCAAAGTTATGATTGGCTGGGCTAGAGCCATAGTAGCCACGAACAACAGTTGCCGTGTTGATGGCAGCGTTCCAGCCCGTAACATAGATAAGTTCCATCTCAACAGCAAGAATAACTCCAGGAGAAATACCTGAAGTCTGCGCACCAATAAGAACTATCGTGGTGTCGTCAGCGTCTAATTCCTGGTCAATCTGTACAGCACGCTCACGGATACCACCCATGACACGGCGGTATACTTTTTCAATAAGGTCACCAAACGTTGTGCCGTTACCGACACTACTGGAGCCACCTACTGTTACAACCGAGCCACCTACTGTAGTAATGTTGTTATTGGCCATTAGTTATTCTCCTGTATGTCTTGTAGGGCATTAATAAACAATTCTTTGTAAATGCCAGTTTCAAAATTTTTATTTGACAATTTTTCCATAAAGGGGCAATATTGTCGGACTTGTTTCATACAAGATAAATGAAATGGGTGGTGGTCAGATTTAATTCTGTCAACGCTAAATGGTACATTTGGGCGAATCCAACGAATCACATTTTCATCATCAGAAAATTGAACACCACAATAAGGGCAACGATTTTCTAAATAAACTTTTTTTTCACGCTCAGCAATAACATTAAATGTGCTGTTTTTAGCACGTTCTGATTGCCAAGGTATAGGTCGTGTCCCATTAATTATTCCATAACGACCTGAGACATTGTTAAAAATTGTTATTGGGCGAGGTAGTCCAATCATGATGATGGCGGTTCCCAACGATAAGAATTTTTATTAAGAACCCATGAAGGGTCTGGTTGTGGAGCGTAAAAAGCATTATTGGTTTTGTCATAGGTATCACCTATACCAGCATAATTATAGCCAATTTGTTCTTTGCCATCGGGTTTTCCATCTTCCCCATAATGAACACCGCCACGAGTGTTGTACGAAGTTTGCGCCCATTCACCACCAATATTTTTTTCAAGCCATGCAACGGGTTCAGGTTCATCATTGTTCATAACAACAACTTGTGTAACAATACCGTTTTCTATTTGTGCGTAATGTGCCATTAGAATGTAATGCTTCCACTAGTTTTCATAACATAATAAGTGTAACTACCATTGGTTCCATTTGTGTATGAGGCAGTAGTAATTGTTGGCGTAGAAGAATACCCAGCAGTTAACCAAGTAAAAATTAAAACGCCCGAACCTCCGTACGCAGCGTTTGTAAATGCACTGCTAGTGCTACCACCACCGGCCCCACCGCCGGTATTAACAGCACCGGAAGTTGAAACTCCATTATAGGAATAACCTTGAGAATAATTATCAAGTGAACCTGTTCCTCCTCCATAACTATTAGTTCCAGGAATACCATTTGCAGTAATAGTATTGTTAGAGTGTGTTTCACCAGCCCCACCACCACCACCAGCAATGTATTGATTGCTTACACTTTCATAATAACCAGTTCCGCCATTGCCACCGTAAGAATAATCAATATAGGGATTGTATCTTGTATTAGCACCAGCAATATTATTAGACGCATCTTGGCCTATTCCAGCGTAACCACCACCACCACCACCACCTAAAACGCCAGAAGAATAAACGCCAGAAGAATAATTACCGCCACTATTTCCTTGACCGCTTGTGCCTGTACCTGGGGAAGCATAACTAGCACTTCCACCTGCACCACTTCCACCGTTTCTGCGTGATGCATAAGGACTGTGTTGTATACTACCGCCACCACCAACGGCGGTAGTAGCACTTGTTAAAGTAGAATTACCGCCTTGATACCCATCAGTCGTATACGCACCACTACCACCTCCACCAATAGTAAAAGTTAAAGTGCTTCCTCTTGGGTTGGTAGTTGTTCCAATTACTAAACCGCCTGCCCCACCCCCACCTGCACCAGGAGCCATAGACCCACCACCACCACCTGCAACTAAGTAGTAATTCAAAACAAAAGGTACAGCAGCAGCAGCATTGAACTCACCCTCGCCTCTAGCGGAAACTCCTGCAAACGTAGTAGGCAACGGCATGTTAGTACTTTGTCTGTGCGGCTAGAAGCGTCCAAGTAGAAGAACCGGTGCAAATAACCGTAAAGGTGTAAGCATCAACAGTAGAGGCATCACCTGATGTAGGTGCTGTTGCACCTTGCCAGTACGTTGTAATGCTGTTGTATGTTGTTGCATTTGCAGGAAGTCCTGATGCAGCGGCAGCCGTACCGTTAATTGAAATGCTGGCTGGAATGTATGCCGTAGCGCCACTGTTAACCAGCATGGCAAACGTCACTGATTGACCAGTTGTTGTTGGGCAACCCGTTAGGTTGACTGCCCAGTTTGCAGTTGGGTTAGCGGTGTAGTTGTAGAATGACGAAGTACCAGCAGCGAGTGCCGCAGCAGTAGAACCACTAAGTGCCGTTGCAGAACTGCTTACTGTTTCAAATGGTGCAGTAAGAACTACGTTGGTAGTAGCGGCTGAGTAACCCTGTGAACCTTGAGAACCAGCGTTACCTTGGTATCCTTGGTAGCCCTGATAGCCCTGGTTACCCTGAGTACCTGTGGCACCCTGGCTACCAGTTGTACCCTGAGTTCCCTGAGAACCCTGACTACCTGTTACACCCTGGAAGCCTTGTGTTCCTTGTGAACCAGTGGCTCCAGTTGAACCCTGAGCACCAGTAGAGCCTTGCGCTACGTTAGTTCCGTTAGTACCGGCAGTACCTTGGTAACCTTGGAAACCCTGTGAGCCTTGTGAACCAGTCGCTCCCTGAGCACCAGTCGTTCCAGTTGAACCTTGTGAACCCTGAGCACCGTTAGTTCCGGCTGCTCCTTGTGCACCTTGTACACCTTGAGAACCTGTCGCTCCTTGGCTTCCTGTGGCACCTGTAGCGCCCTGTGAGCCCTGGAATCCTTGGTTGCCCTGTGTACCCTGCACACCTTGAGAACCCGTAGAACCTGTTGGTCCTTGGAATCCTTGGAATCCTTGATTACCTTGGTAACCCTGAGCACCAGTAGAACCTGTAGAACCTTGAACACCTTGTGCGCCAGTTACACCTTGGAATCCTTGATTACCTTGTGTCCCTTGTGTGCCCTGGAAACCTTGTACTCCTTGAGCACCAGTAACGCCTTGGAAACCCTGGAAACCTTGTACGCCTTGGTATCCCTGTACACCCTGGGCACCAGTGGAACCCTGAGCACCAGTG
>Ga0208616_1000328_pt1 | contig 14517 bp, 14 predicted proteins | sample CryBogCBE16Oct07_FD_184575 | JGI IMG/M metagenome (GOLD analysis project Ga0208616, IMG submission 184575) | Freshwater microbial communities from Crystal Bog, Wisconsin, USA - CBE16Oct07 (SPAdes) (version 2) | ecosystem: Environmental > Aquatic > Freshwater > Lake | place: Crystal Bog... | reverse complement strand
GAATATATGTACGATGCATATATGTATGTAATGGAAGATGCAGCGAAGAAAGTAGCTTGTTTGTTAAATACAAGTGTAAGTTATGGTTCTAAAAGATATAGAGAAATATTAAAAGAAGATCAAGTAAAAGGTAGAAATTTTACGACTAAGTTAAAGATGTTACCAACTGAATTAGAAGTTGCTAATTTGCAAAATATGATGAACCAGGCATTAATGTCAAATCCTAATTTAGTTTTATATGTTGATCCTTTTAAAGTTATTAGAATAGCTAAAGAAAATGTTGAATTAGCTGAATTATATTTTAGACAAGGACAAAAGAAATATTTAAAAACAGAGCAAGAAAATGCTCAAAATAATAGCCAGCAAAATGCACAAATTCAACAAGCTAGTGCACAAGCTAAAGCTCAAGGAGAAGCAATATTGTTAGATAAGCAAACTCAAGCAAAACAAAGGGAAATAATGCTCCAAGGTATTTTAGATTTAGCTAAAGCTAATATTCCATTACCAGCTGAATTACAGCCTTTGGCTCAACAATTATTCCAAAATATTGGTATGCCATTAATGGTAGACAATCAACATGAGCAAATAGCTATACAGCAAATGCAACAACAACAAATGCAGGCATCTCAACAACAACAAATGCAAATGCAACAAGGACAAGAGCAACAGCCTGAACAAGAACAACAAACACAAGAAGAACAACCTCAACAAGAACAACAATAAAATAAAACAAAATGGCAACATCAGTAAGTAAGCTTTTAATAAGACTTCAAAAGTTTAGCTCAAAAATCAGCAGAACTGTTGATGCAACAGCTTCATTTAACAGACTTGGTTATTATTATCAAGATTTATCAGGATGGGACACAGCAGTAGTTCAATTTGTAAGTCCTTCTGAAGCAATTTCATTTTTTACAACAAATGATAATGGAGCTATTAATGGTCAATTATTACCAGCTCCTGAAGTTCCATTAAATTGGGATGTTGTAAAAGGTGTTGATTTGGCAACTAAGGGAGATGTAACATCTGCATCAACTAGTTCTAATGTAGAATTTACAATTATAGGTCAATATTTATTATTACAAGGTGCTACAACAAATAGTCCTTTATCTTATGCTTATGTATTATCTAAAAATACATATTCTACAGTTGCAGAAGCAAATAATGTAGGTATTGGTCAAGGAACTGAAATTGTTTATGCAAATACAGCAACTTTAAGTACAAGTAATAAATTATTTACAACAAGTGGATTAACTCAACCTGTATATGGTGATGGAACAAATTGGTATGCAATAGAATTGCTTACTAATCCATCAGTTAAATATATTATAACTATTAGCCCATCAGGTGTTATAGTTATTGACTAAAAATAGAAACCAAATTAGCATTTATGCCAGATAATAACGCAGCAGAACCAATAACAGGTTTTGCAGAAGGCTTCAATCCGTTTTCGGATGAGATTTATGTACCAAAAGTAGAAGAAGCCCCTACTCAAAATGTAGAAAATACTCAGGTACAAAATGAAAGTGCACAAGAAGTTACTGAACAACAAATTGAAAGTAATGAAAGTACACAAGAAACTAATACACAATCATTTGATCCTAATCAATTTTTAAAAGAAAGATTTGGATTTGAAAGTGTAGAAGAAGCAGAACAAGAATTTAAAAAATTAAAAGAAAAACCTGCTGAAACAAATTTTGAATTTAAAGATGATGTTAGTAAAACTTTATTTGATGCTATTAAAGAAGGAAAAGTAGATGATGTCTATGATATTTTAAATCAACAAAAAAAGTTAGAAAAATTAACATCAAGTGAAATAACTCCTGATTTAGCTGTTGAAATTATTAAAACGGATATTAAAAATAAATACAAAGATTTAACACAAGATGAAGTAGATCTTTTATTTTATGACCAATATTTCGTACCTTTAAAGCCAGAACAAGGTTATGATGAAACAGATGAAGATTATGCTGCAAAATTAAAAACATGGCAATCGCAAGTGGATTATGCTGAAAAAAAGATGATGATTTCTGCAAAAGTGATTAGACCAGAATTAGAAAAATTAAAAAGTGAATTAAAGTTACCAGATTTCACAAGTTTTGAACAGCAAGATGAAGCAGAATCTCAAGAGGAATTTGAGGCTATGCAAAGAGCAAGGCAAACTTATGAAAGAACTTTAGAGTCGGATTATAATACTTTTAAGGGATTTGATTTAGTGGTAAAAGACGAGGAAGTCGAAATACCAATCTCATTCAATGTTTCCGATGAAGAAAGAATAGCTCTAAAAACACAACTTTCTGACTTTGATGTAGAAGATAAATTTGGCAATCGTTGGTTTTATGAAGATGGTAGACCTAATGTAAAACAAACAATGCAAGACATTTATGTGCTAGAAAATCTTGATAAAATATTAAGAAAAACAGCAAATGAAGCATATGCACAAGCTAAATTAGCATACATCAAAAATTCAGCAAATGTAACTTTAAATAAACAATCGCCACAAGGTGCACCTACGCAAAGTAGTAGTTCAGCGTTTGAAGAGTTACAAAAAGCAGTATGGTCATAACTTGTTAATTGCTTTGGCAAAGCGTTAAACACAAAATTATATCAAAATGGCAAGCGGTCCAGGTATACCTACATCAAACATTTTGCAGCCGGGTGCAATATCACTCCAGTCGCAAAACCGTCAACTTATGGTTGACTTACAATTATTAACTCCTCAATATTACAAGCAATATACTGAAAAGTATGGTAATGAAGATTTCACATGGTGGTTAGCTGCTCATGCTGGAATGGAGGAAGTAAAAAACCAAAATTTCTTCTGGTTTGAGAACAGAGGTAAATTAATGGTATCTGTTGTTAACCAAACACAAGTTGCAGCACCAGCTGGAACTAATGTTACTTTAACTTTAGGTACTGAAGCTTATTACAACAGTGGTACAGAATCTCCATTAAGAGTTGGTGAAACTTTACGTGTAGCTTCTTCTAACATTGAAGGTAAAATCTTATCAATTGATACTACTACTCCATATGCATTTACATTTGTAGTTGCTCCATTGCAAACTTCTCAAGGTTTCCAATCTGCAGGTAGCACAAATTTATTAGCTGGTGAAGTTTTATTATTTGGTGGTGATACAGATGCTGGCGAAGCTTCTACTCAAATCAACCCATTAATCCATTTGGATCAGAAGTATAACAACAACATCACTCAAATTCGTGATGGTTGGAGCAATACTGACTTAGCTCAAATGGCTGAAACATACTATGAGTACCCAGTATCTGCGGATATGGCTGCTAATGGTGTAACTGCGTTTACTTATAAGGGTATGTATAAGACTCTTGTTCGTTTCAAAAATAACGTAGAAGCTAAATTAATGCGTGGTAACTTGCAAACTAACAATAGTGCAGGTATGACTAACTCTCAAGGTGCTCAAGGTATTATCCCTAAAGTAGTAGCTGATGGCGAAACTGTAGGTTATACTCCAGGTAACTTAGATATCCAAAAATTACACGAGATCACTCGTATCATGGATGTTAATGGTTGTGCTAAACAATCTGCATGGTTATCTGACGTATTCCAAAAGCAAGATTTCTCTGATGGTATCTTCGCAGCTTACCCTGCTGGTGCTTTCGTATATGGAACTGGTGAAAAGTCTAAAGAGGCTTCAGTTGCTTACGGATTCCAAGAAATCTACATTGACGGTTATTTATTAAGCGTTAAGAAGTACAGTCAATTCAACACTGAAGTAACAACAGGTTTAACTCCTCAAAATGATTACTTCCGTAATTTTGGATTGATTTACCCAATGGGTGAGTCTAAAGATGCTAGAACAGCTCAATCATACAAAAATATCACTATTATGTACCAAGAACCACCTCAAGGCGGAACTGTTGGTAATGGTATCAGAGTATGGCAATTTGGTGGTGGATCTCCAAACCCAACTGACGGAACAATGACTAATCAAATCGCAATGATTACTTACCGTTCAACTCGTGTTTGTGCAGCAAACCAATTCATCATTGTACAAGCTAACTAATTAGCGGGATGCATTTAAAATAAGGGTGGGGGTATTTTACCTCCACCTATTTTTAACATTAAAAAACCATTTATGGCAAAGTTAAAGGCAGCAGGTCTATCCGATGTTTTTTCATACGAGAATGAAAGCATTATACAAAATAGACAACAAGAAGAATCTCAGTACGCACAGAATGGTGCCGTACAAAATGGAGTTACTTACAAAGTTTACAAGTTAACAGATACTACAAAAAAAGGCAAATACCACATGGAAGGTGTGGATGATATTTGGAATCCAGATACTAAAAGAATGGAGAGAATAAGACTCCTTAATGGTTTCCCAAGCCTTTCTATTGATGAGCAAAAACATTTAGATAAAACATTTGTTGAAAAGAACAGAAGGAGTTTAATTTTTGATGCCAGAGTATTAAGAGTTCCAGATTGGGACACTTCAGCAATTGAATTTTTAGAAAAATGTAATGCTAATATTGATAATCCTCATAAAAAAGGTACTAGAAAATTAACATTTTTTGAATGGAATCCACGCAGACAAGCCGAAATTGAGCTTAAAAAGCGTATTGCTAAGGTTGAAGCAATTAAATTTGCAACATTAGCATCTATGGAAGATCTTAAAAAACATGCAAATTATCTTGGAATCAATTTTATTGATGAGTTAGGTTTCCCTAAATCTGATGAAGCTTTAAGAAACGACTATGAATTATATGCTGAAGCTCAACCTAATAAGTTCATGGCAAGTGCTGGAAGTAAAGAGGTAGAAGTAGCATATATAGTTAGAAAAGCAATTTTAGAGAATAAGATTGATGTACATACTAAAAAAGGATCTGCTTATTGGTCAGGTGATGGTGGATTCATTTGTAGAATACCAGGAACCGAGCATCCTAAAGACTATTTAGTAGAATATGCAATGCTTCCTAATGATGAAAGTAAAAAATTCTTAGAGCAATTAAAGAAATTACAAATATCATAATTCCATCTATCCTAAACAAAATAAGCCCTGTAACCTAAAAATTATGGGGCTTTTTTGTATCTTTTTTTGTATATTTGAGTATAAATTAAGTACATGAACATTAATGATATGTATCAAATATGCCAGTATGCTATTAATAAAGCACAGAACGGCTATTTGACACCTTCTCAATTTAATCTATTAGCAAATCAAGCTCAAACAAGCTATATGGATTATTTGTTAGGTGCATTTCAACAATATCAAGTGGGCAGACCTCAATCTAGAGTAAGTTACAGTCAAAATAGTGATACAAGACAAAGAGTTGCACCATTTATTTTAACTGCTACATTAAATCCAGATGCAAGTGGTTTTGTTGCATATCCAGCTGATTATATACAAACAGATTCTATAAAAACTTCTACTAATAATAGAGTTAGATATGTTCAACAAGATAGCCTTTATTCATATTTAACAAGTGAAATTGATCCAATTGTATCAAATCCTATTTATTTGATAAGTGATTCAGGTTATGAATTTTATCCTAATACTGCAAGTAATGGTGTATCATTAACTAATTTAAAATTGACTTATATTAAGAATCCAGATACTATTGTTTGGGCATATACTTTAGATGGTAATGGAAGGCCTGTATTTGCTCCAACTCAGACAGGTTCTGGTGTTACTCCATCTACAGGTACAGTGGAACCATTATGGTATGATATTGATAAATTGGAGATTGTAGCAAGAATATTAAAATTAGTAGGATTGAACTTACAAGATGGTCAAGTTTCACAATATGCTAATATGGTAACAACACAAGGACAATAAAATGACTAGAAAAATATTTATAGAAAGAATATTAAGGCAGATCTATAATGGTCAACCTAGCGATGATTCAAGCATAACATTTAACCAAGTAAACCAATGGTTGAATGATGCTATTGGTATAGCTGTTAAGAAAAATTATGCTGATAGTATTCAATTAGATGGTATTGCTTATGTAAATAATTCATTTTATACAACATATACTAATTTAGATATAGCTGCTGAAACAGTTGATAATGTTACATATTCAGTAGCATTACCTCAAATTCCATTTGCATTAGGCAGAAATGAGGGAGTAGCTACATTGCAAATTGTAGGAGATAAAAAAACTTCTCAAACTGCTATTCCACTTAGCATGAACCAAGTTGGATATATAGACAATTTAAGACCAATACAAAATAAAATACTTTATTGGATTGAAGCTAATAAAATATATGCTAAAAGTACAATACCTTTGACAGAATATAAAGCTACATTAAGAATGGTTAGCGGTGGAGATTCAACAAATTTAGAATCAACATTAATTGTTCCTGATGATTATGTTCCAGTAATTGTAGAATATATTAAAGGTCAATTAGCTTTTGAAAGATCAAGATCAATTGATCAATCAAACGATGGTGTAGATAATATAAACTAAACTAATAAATATATGAAACCAATTAGAGATTTTGTTTTAGTTAAACCATGCGAACCAGATAATGTTACAGAAGGAGGTCTTTTTATTCCTACTACAGCTATGTCAAGAAATAACAGAGCTATAGTTGTAGAAGTTGGAAGAGGTACAGCAAAGGTTAAAATGGAAGCTAAAAAAGGTGATATGATAATTCATGTTAAAAATGCAGGGGAAGAAATTATAATTAATGGAGAACCGCATTATTTAATTCGCCAAATTGATATTTTATCTTACGTCACAAATAATTAAAAATGGCATCACAAGAAAGACAATTTATAACAGTTGACTCAATCATCAATGATTATCTTGATGAATCTGAGCAAAGCGTTCATAAATATGCCAAACTTTATAATATTGCTTATAGAGGAATGGAAAGATTGGGACTTGACTTCTTTTATAAAATTAAGTCAGTAAAATTACCTGTAGATTTAACAAATTATACAGTTCAATTACCTAATGACTATGTTAGTTATACTAAGATAGGTGTATTAAACGCAGTAGGTCAAATTATTCCATTGCAGTTTGATAGAAAAATGACTTTTTTTGGTGATCAATTACCAAATAGACAAGCCTTAACTGATGATGATACATTGGTTAACTGGAATCAAATATACAATGCTCCAATATTTTATAACTATTGGGATGGTTATGGTTTTACAAATATTTATGGTTATCCTAGTGGATCTCCATTTGTAGGTTCATTTAATATAGATGATGCAAATGGTGTAATCTTACTTAATCAAGAGTTTTATTATGATTATTTAATGATTGAATATTTGTCTAGTCCTAATCCAGAAGAGAAGTATATGATCCCATTGCAATTTAGAGAGGCATTATTAGCCTGGATTGCATGGAGAGATATAGCGACTATGCCAAGCAATAGAAAGGGTAATTTAGGCGATAAAAGAGATAGAAAGCAGGAATTTTTCAACCAAAGAAGATTGGCTAATGCACAATTTAAACCTATGTATTTAGATCAAGCTTACGAGTGGAATTTAATTAATCAAAGAATGACAGTTAAGGGATAAGATATGCCAGTAATTAACAATCCTTTTAATGGTAAATTGAATCTTGATGTCGCTGAATATCGAATAGATAATAACGACTATATAGATGCATTAAATATAACTAAAGATGCTCAAGGTATTGGGCAAGATAGGGTTGTATCAAATATGCTAGGTAATACTTTAATACCTTACACATTGCCATCTGGGACAAATAAAATAATAGGTTTTTATGCTGATAAAATCAGAAATAGAGCTTATTATTTTCTTTGGAATAGTAATGGTTATAATAGCATTTTATATTATGATTTAACACATAATACTGTCGTTAAGGTTTTAGAAAGTAAAACAGATAGTGATGGAATAGATATATTAAATTTCAATCCTTCTTATAAAGTATTATCTGTAAACATATTTTATAGAGATACAGAGGGTGATTTATTATTTTTTAATGATGGGTTAAATCCGCCAAAAAATATTAATATTATTTCAAATTATGGAACACATTGGGAGTATGAATATTTGCTAGTTGCAAAAGCACCTCCAATTATGCCTCCTAAAGTAACTTATGAAAATGATATTACAGTTACGGCAAATAATTTAAGAAATGTATTATTCCAATTTTCATATAGATATGTTTATGTAAATAATGAAAAATCTGTTTGGAGTTCAAATAGTATTGTACCATTGCCACAACAAAATACATTACTATTGACTGATCCTGTATTATCTAATAATTGTAGAATATCAGTTTCAGTTAGTACAGGCCCTCAAAATGTAAAAGCAATAGAAATAGCATTTAGAGAAACAACAAATGGAGTAACAAGTGATTGGTATTTAATAGGTTCATTTAATAAATTGAATAATTCATTAACAGATAATTCAATTTTTACATATAAATTTTACAATAATAGTATATACACGCCATTAGATGTTATTGAAACTTCTCAATTGCAAGATTGGGTTCCTCAAAAAGCAAATGCAGCAGAATTAGCAAATGGTAATACTTTATTATATGCTGGTATAACTGAAGGATATAATAAAACCCCAATGGAATTATATGCATCTTCTGGTAGAGAAACTGATGGATATTTTTTTGACAAATGTGGATTAGGATTTTTTGCAACATGTAATGGATTGGACAGTGGAACTAGCGGTAATACATTGAATGTATATGTTTATGGAACAGGAACAAATACTTCTGGAAATGTAACAACTTTAAATAATCCTAGAGGTATTTATGTAATAAACGCTATAGATTCTGCTTATGAAAATATAGGTGCAACATATGAGTTAGATGCAGATTCTGTAGAAGTATCAGATTTGCTTAATGCTATAAAAACAGCTTTAATTGCTAAAGGTTGGTCATTTGTTTCTCTTGGAACTAATGTTCTAACTATGAACTATAGCAATGGATTTACATTATATTCAAGTGGTGTAAAGTATTTATACAATTCAAGTGAGCCAGTTAATACTGTTCTTGCTAATTCATGGGAGGCAGGATATCAATATGGTGTTCAATATTTTGATAGTGTTGGAAGAACTATTGGTACTCAAATAGGAGGCATTTCTTCATTTACTACCCCTACTTCAACAGTTTATAATGGAGTAACAAATGTTGAATACAATTATCCATATACATATTTAGAAATACAAAATAGACCTCCATTAGAGGCAGTTTATTATCAAGTAGTAAGATCTAATAATACTACATTTAATAAAAGATTATTTTGGATTAGTTTAGGAGCTTATTCTAGTAGTTCATTTGATACTACTACACAAAGATTTGCATATATAGATGTTGCTAATATAGAAGATTATAATTTGTCTATATCATCAACACAGGGTGTTGTTTCTTATTCATTCACTGCTGGGGATAGAATTAGATTTATTAAAAGATATGATGCCGCAAATGCTCAACATACATTTGTAGGTGTATATGATTATGAGGTTTTAGGAACTGTTGGTTCAATAACATTATCAGATAATACAACTAAAGTCGGAAATTTTGTAAAAATTGCATATCCAACTAATGATATAGGTTATGATATAAATTTTGATGGATCTGGAGATTATTTACATTATGAAATATTTCTTTATAATTTTACATCAAATGCATCATCAACTCAAAGATTTTTTTATGAGTTTGGAAAATGTTTTGGAATTGGTAATCCTGGTACAAATTTAGCTTATCATATAGGTTTAGAGCAAAGTCAATCTCCATTTAATCCAGTAGGAATTCCTGCAATTATATCTGCTACAAATGGTGATTTATTTTTTAGAGAAAGAAAAGTACCTTTTAATGATAATTACAATTTATCAGCTGGGCCTCAAAGTCAAGATATTAACTCATTGATGTTAATTACAGTTCCAAATACACCTGTAAATACAACAAGTTATATTTTGCAAAGTCAGCCATTCACAAGCACATTGCCTTCAAGTTTTAGTGGTACTAATTTCTTTTTTGAAAACTTACTTACAACACAAGCACAAACAGTTAGATTAAAAGGTGATTTTAGTGTTTATCAATCTGAACTTTCAGATAATACAACTTTTTCTTTACAAGCAATTTTAATAAATAGTACAACTACCACATATATACCTTTAACTGAAACACATATTGTTCAATCTCAAGTTCAAACATCTTTTAATTTAGATGCTTCATTTACAGTTCCAGTTAGTACAAAAGTATGGATAGCTGTATATACAGATAATGCTGGTTCTACAAATTCATTTACATTAAATCCATTTATTTTAAATTTTAGTGTACTTAAGAATGATACAATAAATATTATTGAATCTAGTTATAATGATACATACAATTTAGTAAAAAATAGTAATGGAAGGCCATCAGTAATAGATGAAAATGCAGCTCAAGTTTATTATCCTGTAGTTATTAGATTTGGTTTAGAATATCAAGCAAATACAAGTATTAATAATATTAATAGATTTTATCCTGAAAACTTAGATGAATATGATAGAAGTTTTGGGGATGTAATGAGATTGCATGTTAGAGAAAGGTATTTAAAGGTTTATCAAAAATTCAAAGTTGGTAATGTTCCTATCTTAACACAAATTATCAAGGATAGTGCAAATAACCCATTACAGGCTAATACAGATAAATTAATTAATAAAATACAGTATTATGCAGGTGATTATGGTATTGGAGATGCATCTACAAGTTTAGCCTGGAACAATTTTGCAGATTATTTTGTAGATAATTATAGGGGTGTTGTATGCAGATTATCTCAAGATGGGATTGTTCCTTTGAGTATTATTTATCATACTAATGCATTTTTTGTACCAAAATTACAAGAATATAGACAAGATTTAAATAATGGAGTGGCACCAGATGGGCAAGTATATACTGGAAATCCTTGCATATATGGTGTATTTGATGCGTATACAAATAAGTATATAATAGCTATGGAGCAAATAAATAGATATGCTCCAAATTGTACATTTAATGGAGGTAGTGCAGTAAAGGTTCCAGTTTTATGTTCATTTAATGGTGGAACTGCAATAAGATCAGCTGCGCCAGATTGTACATTAGTAGCAGGATCGGTTGTAACAGGAAATTGTACATTAACTCCAGGATCAGTAATAGTAGTACCTTAAAAATAATAAATATGGCATTTTCAGCAACAATAACATTAGCAGCGGCAGGTTCAGATACAGGGCCTTTTAATCTATATTCAAATGTAGATTCTTATGCAACACCATTTGAAACTGGTGTTTCTAAATCAAGTTTATTAGCAGGTTATGTATCAAGCTTGGTACCAAATTCTACATCAACTGTAAGAGTGAAATCAAATAGTATAAATTGTACTAATTATGTAGATATGGCGGTTAATAATCCAACAGTATCAGTTTATCAACAATGCTTAGATGGTTTAAATTACTATGTAGAAGCAGCTACAGCAAATGCAGCTAACGCACAAGATGCAGGTGCTAAATGTTATACTAAGATAGATTCAGGATCTTTAACTGCAATGTTAGCATTATATCCTACTATGACATATGTAGGTACATTAACAAATTCAAGTTGTCATTGTGCATAATTTAAAAAATTAAAAACATGAATGTAACATTAACATTAAATAGTGGTTTAGGAGCTAATTTAGGCCCTACTTTTAATTTATCTACAGATGTTGGATTGGTAACCCCAACAACAGCTACAAAGGATCAATTATTAGCAGGATATGTAGTTTCTGTTGATAATACAGCAACACAAATAACTATTACTTCTACCGGAACTTGCACAAATTCATTATTATTAGAAATTACTAATTAAAATGTCAACACTTTTATACCATCAAGATCCTTATACTATCTCATTTGATGAGGTTGGTAATGCTTTTGAGTCTTTTTATTCATATTTCCCAGAATTTTATGGAAGTTTAGAAACTAATCTGTTTTCTTTTAAAAATGGCCAAATGTGGATTCATTCTAATGATAGTACATTTTGTAACTTTTTTGGGGTTCAATATGGGGCTTCAATTACTACGGTATTTAATCAAGCAAATATTAATAAAAAGACTTGGATTTCATTGGCAGAAACATCAAATACGGTATGGGAGTGTCCATTAATTTATACTCAAATGAATAGCTATGATACAATTAGACAAGAAAGTGAGCTTAAAGAAGTAGATTTTGTTACTTTGGAATCTACATATAATGCATCATTCTTGAAAGATAGAAATAGCCAAGGAGGTCTAATTGAAGGAAGTTCTTTAAAAGGAGGCTATATTGTAGCAAAATTTGAGAAAACTAATGCAAATTCTTTCGTATATTTGAATAATGTTGGAATTAAATATATTGATTCTCCATTAAATATTCGATGATAAATATTAATTTAATTAAATTTGCTTTTGAAGGCGATGATGATATAAGTAAATATTGTGATCCAGAATATAAAAATAAAGCAATTAAAAAATTAATAATTAGTATTTATAAAAAATTGCTTGATTACGAAAAGGTTGGTGATAGTAAGTTTGATAAATTAGTATTTGATAATGAGGTGATTGGATATGCTTTTTATTTTAAAAATTTATTAGTAAGTTTTGGAATAAATAAAAATCATAGAACGAAAGAAAAATTAACAAGTGCTTTTGAGCAAATGAAAAATAATTTTAATGGCGAATTTGAAAGTTATATGTGGGAAAGAAATGAAAGAGCTATTAATTGGTTGAAAAAATGTGGGATGGTTGAAGTCCCATGTAAAATAAAAGAAGCAAAAAGATTAAAATATATTTTATGCCATTAACAGTAGCAGCAGTAGCAGCAGGCGGTCAAGCTTTAATCGGAGGTGCAGAAGCATTATTCAGCGGTAGAAAAAAAGCTGAAAGAAATTTAAATAGCCTTGCACAGCAAAGTCCACTTTACACTCCAAGTAAATCTATTCAGGATTATTATCAAGAAGCAATGAATAGATATAATCAAAATCCTTATCAATCAGCACAATATCAAGCAGGACAAAATGCAATTCAGAGAGGAACAGCATCTGCTTTGAATAATTTGCAAGGTAGAGGAGCTGCAATTGCTGGAGCAGGAAGATTAGCATTAGGTCAAGATACAGCATTAACTAATTTAGGAACCCAAGCAGAAGCTCAGAGAAGAGCTAATTTTGGTCAATATGGTCAAGCAGCTCAACAACAAACAGCTGAACAAGCTAAGGCTTTCCAAATAAATCAAGAAGATCCATATTTAAGAAAATTTGGATTAGCACAATACGCTGCACAAGCTGCCAATGCTAGACAAAATGCAGGTTTACAAACAGCTGCAGGTGGATTAGGTAATTTAGCATCAACTTATATGGCATCAGCAAACGGGGGAATTGGTGGTGGTGGTAGTACCAATGGTATGAGTAATTCTCAAATACAAGCTGCTCAAGCAAATCAGAATATGCAAAATCAGTCTTATTTTAATAATCAAATGAATGCTATGCAATCTGCAAATCAATTAAATCCTAATTTGATTCCAAGAACAACATATGCTGATTATGCAAGTGCTAACATGTTATCTAATTATAAGCCTAAAGTATATGGAGCAAGTCCATATTTCCCAAATGCATATTAAAAAATTATAAAAAATGGCAACAGGATTATTAGGATTTAACCCATATGGCGAAGGAGTAGCTTTAGATATTTCATCAAAGCCAACACAATCTTACATACAACATGAACAACATGAACAAGCTAAAAGAGAAGCTTTAGATAAATACTTAATGGATTATGAAAAGTCTATTAATCCTGCTGGTATGAGAAAGCAAGAGGCAGACCAATTCATGAATCAGTTAGCTCAAACAAAACAATATTATTTACAAAATAGAGATGCAATATTAAATCCATCTAAATATGGATATGATAAGCAAAGTCAATTAATGTCTAATTATAAAGGCATGTTAAATTTAATTGACCAATCAAAACAGGCAGCGGCAATGGATAAAGCAGCGGCAGCTCATTATAGTCAAGCTACTAATCAAGGACTAGGTGTCCCTGATGGATATTTAGAAGCTATTAGAAGAAGTCATTTAGCTGTTAATGATCCAAATTATGCACCTGTTGATCCAACACAATGGAATTTTTATAAAAAGTTTGATGATCAAAAATTTGTAAAAGATACTTATGGTGGTATAAAACCAAATGAAAATATAATTAAAACTGCTCCGAATCCAAATGCACCTGGCCAATTGATTGAAACATATAAATATTCCATAGATCCTGAAGATAAAAAAACTATAGCATCAAGAGCTATGGCACATTATGATAATGATACTGGAACTAAAAAATATGTAGATGATTTATTTAAAACAGGTCAATATACAGCATTGCAAAATGAATATAAACAATTATTCCCTAATGAAAATATTCAAGATGCTACGCCAAGAAAAGTATCTGCAGCATTGGCTTTAAGTTTAGGCAATTTAGATAGAGAAAAAACAAGACCTGCGGTTGATCAAGTAGCTTTAATGGCTATGCGTAATGCTTATACAAGAGGAAATATTGATTACAGGGAAAATTTAAGAAGAAAAAAT
>Ga0208616_1000326_pt1 | contig 14556 bp, 6 predicted proteins | sample CryBogCBE16Oct07_FD_184575 | JGI IMG/M metagenome (GOLD analysis project Ga0208616, IMG submission 184575) | Freshwater microbial communities from Crystal Bog, Wisconsin, USA - CBE16Oct07 (SPAdes) (version 2) | ecosystem: Environmental > Aquatic > Freshwater > Lake | place: Crystal Bog... | reverse complement strand
TTGTCTCTTCTGTTCTTTTCTCTCCGCTCTTTCTAGGTGTTCCCTTATGCTGGGGAGATAATCAATGTCGTCCATTTCAAATACTTCTGCGCGCGGTCTGATGAGTCTGCCTGGGGATTTCGTCCTTGTCCGTTTAATTTTTCGTTCTTTATTTTCCTTGTCGTCTTTGTCGATGTTTACAACCACTTCTATTGGTATTGGAGTGGTTGGAGTAGTCGGTGGTGGTGGAGGCGGCATGAATGGTTTCCTTAATGCCGGCGGTTCCACGTTAGTGTCCATGTCTTCTCCTTGTGGAGTTTCCTCTATTGGAGTCGCTTCTGGTGAAGTTGTTTCGTCCATGCTGTCTGAGCTGTCAAAGTCGTCGTCCGGCCACCCTTCTCGTCTATGTTGTTCGGCTTCGAGTGTTAGCTGGGCTATCTTCTTTTCGTTTATTGCAATCATGCGCTGTAGTCTGGATCTTTCTAATTCCTTTGCTTTTATCAGGTCCTTAATACATTGTCGTATCTGTAGATCCTTCAATCTTATCTCTTGTAGTTTTTCAGCCATGAATGTAGTGTTTTCCCTGCTTTGTAGTGTACCTCTGTCTATGTCTAGCTCGTCTTCTTCTTCGCTGAAATCGATGCGATCGTAGTCGTCTTGTGAGCTCAGCGGTCCCCTTAGTTCGTCTGACACCTTTCTTGAGATGTGTGACCACGTCTCGTTTTCTGTGTCGTATGTCTGATCTTGTACGTAGTGGTCTGCTTCTACGTTTTCCTGGGCTAGTCTTGATGTTCCAACGTTCTTGTATTTTAGTATGGGGTGCACTTCCAGTCTTAGCCAATGTTTTGGTATGTTGTGTTGTAAACTGAATATCTTTTGTAGAGTTTCGTAGTCTACAAGTTCTTCTTTCGGTATGATGTTCACGAACAGGTCTTCCTGGTGCAACAGAATGATCTCGACTGATATCCCATAGTGCTTTGCTATGTATTTTATAGCTGATTCTCTGGGTATGTGGAACGTTGCTTCGATGTCGTGAATAATGCCGTTCACTGTGATGTGCGGTGGAACGGGCATGCGTTGAAAGGTAAAGTGTCCCGGTGGAAAGAGGTCCGGTTTCTTCTCGATATTCGTTTCTTTGTGTGTTCTGGGCGGCGGGTAGTGTTCTGGGTCTGTGTGAAATTTTCTATTTGTCATAGATATTTCCCTTGCTGGTACTTCCATGAGGTGTCTTTTGTATGGGCTGTAATATGTTGCTTTCTGAGGTGATAATCTGTTGAGTAGATTTCTGTCTGAAAGATCGTCGGTAGGGTACATTCGCGGTTTCTTATGTCCGTGAGGCAGGTTGCCTACGTGTTTTGTGTCTCTGTATCCGATGGCGACGAGGTCTTCTTCGTCGAGCATTTGGATTAGCTGATTCTCGAATGAGAAATGTGTCGGGCAGAAGATTCTGTCGACTTTTCCCGTGAGTCCTAAAATATGTACCTCATGTCTAGGGTCTACTCTATGTGGTTGTAACAGATTTGATACATGTAGCCTGTGGCATCCTATCGTTGATAGGTTCCATACATTTATTCTCATGATGGGGTTGTGTCCATCTGACGGGTGTAGTATGTAGCTCGTGAGCTGGTCTGCTAGATCGTTGCTAAACGTGCTTTGTAATACTATGTTCCTGTCACTTTGTTGTTGATGGATGTACATGGGGATGTCAAAGGTCGTCGAGTGTTGTTCTCTTGTCGTGGATATTTGGAATGTCAATTGGCCCACTGCAAATTGAGTACGTGTGAACATAGGTCTGTCTATGTTTGTGTTACACGTGCCTACAATTGTTAATACTGGGTGATTAACTTGTACATGCCAATGGTTTTGGAATCCTGCATATACAATTGGTGGGTCCTGTGTGTTAATCCTATATCCTACTGCGTCGCATTGTTTCGTTTCTACTCGTCTGAGCAATGTCATCAACGAGGGTTTATAAGGAAATCTTATGAAAGTATTCGGTAGTGAGACTTGACAATTGGTAGCTTCATGGACGCACATTAGTTTTGCGTGCCATTTTGCTGTGTGTGCGATGGGTCCGACAGTGGGGATTGGTGCATTCCCCTCTCGTTCTCCAGATCCTGAATAGGAAGAAGAAGAGTCGGACGATGAGCCTGAGAATTGTATGCTGCTTGCTGTAAGGCCACATTCGTTCTGCTCATAAATTGTTCGTTGTAATTTACTGATGCTTTGTTCCTTGTCCATTGGTTCGCCAGGGTCTGTTAAGACAAAATTGATATTGTTAGAGTTTGATTCGCAATTCAGATTGACAGATTAAGTTTTATATAGAAATGGATTGGAATAGGATTAAGTAAAGAGACGATGCAGTTATTGTATCTCAATAGAAATTTCAAGGTTTCAAGGGAACAATCGTTCCGTCGTTTTTGTTGTAATGTCAGTTTCTTGTGTCACACTAATAGGTTTGTTTTCTAGTAAATATTCATGCTGAATGATTAAGATCCCAGATATTTGATTGTTTCGCTAGTCTCGTATTAAAGTTGTTAATGATCTCATTTGTAAATGTCAGTTGATTTTCTTTCTTATTTGTCGTCATATTGTCAATATCAACGCTTGTTTCTGCTGTTATTCTTTTAAAATGTTTTCTGTAGTATGCTTATAGCGTGGGAAATAGAGGGCATTTAGGTTTGGATATGCGGTTCTGTTTGTGTATATGTTTTCGTTGGTCCTGGGGAATTCGATTTCTCCTATCTGTTCTTCTAGAGATTTGTTTTCCTCTGTCTCTTTTACAACATTCGTTGATGTTGTTTCTGGCGGTATAGGTTTTTCGTCGAGCTCTACGTATGTGTGTGTCTGCTCCATTTCTTTCTGGAGTCTCTTTTTCTTGCTTATCATCTCCGGGAGGCCGTCGTACTCTCTTACATTCTTCCAGTACTTAGTCGGCTTTACAATGAGGCAGCATGTGTTGAACCAGCTCCTAAATTTAGGAAATAGGCAGTAAAGTAGTGCCAATGCTCCGATTACTAATGCTATGATGGCCAGGATGCGTATGATGAGCATTCCCGCTGTCTCGTCTGAAAATATCAGATCCAGTGCATCTTGTATATTTGTAACCTCTCTTAGGTATATAGGTTTTAATGGTTTTCCTGTAAAGTTGGTTAGGACGGGGAAAAGGTTCAGTGTTGCTTTTCCTGATTGCTGCAAGATGTGAAATATTTTGTCGCTTTCTAGTGTTTCTTTGGAGAAAACAAAGCCAGGCCTGATACTTATATCTTCTCCTACTTGCATATCGCAACCTGATGGTAAATGAAATCGTCCTGTTCCTCGAAGTACTGTTGCTTCGGTGTATCGTCTATGATCTTTATTACAGGTGACGTGAATGTTTGTTGGCGTTGGGACACTGTAGTAAGTCTCATTATCATAGGATACAAAGGCTGGTTCTACTCCTTTCTCAAATTCAAGTGGGCATTTTTGGTAACCCGTTTTGAATGTTGCTATTTCACATGGTGATTGAAGTTCCAATATCTTCTTTATTGGGGATTTCGTTGTACATATCGGTTGACTTGTACATTCTAGAAATTCCTTGTGGGTTGCAGCTATGTATTCGTTTGTTGCCGTGTTGATACCTATCCATTTGTATCTGTACTTGGATACATACCCCTGTCCGTCTCTGAATAGTGGTAAGTCTGCTATTGTATAGAATTGAAAATTGTTTCTTTCGTTGTCTTCTGGTATGGATACTATAAAGGTGTAAATGTTGTCTACTATAACCACTGAGGTATGAACTTTCTGTATGTTTGTTACTAGTGGTGTATTGTCTAGTCTGTATCTTATAGTGATGTTGTTGAGGTCTGCCTGTCCAAAGACGTAAGGTGACGGATGGTTGTTGGCTGCTGCTTCTATAGCTTGTGCTATCTTAAGGAGTGTTATTTGTATCAGTGTTTGCAGATTCTTGATGATGATCTTATTATCTAGTTCTGCAAACAATACTCCTGCATCATGTTCGTGTAGATGCAAATATTTTTCCAGTGCTATGATCTTTGATACTACAGCTGTGTATCCTTTCACAAGTTCATATTGGTTGAAGGAGATGTTGTGAAGTACTTGTGCGTGATTTTGTAAGACTGTTCTTGTGAGTCTTACGTCGTCTGTTGTCGCTGTTCCCAATAGACCACTCATGAGGTTTCCTACCCATTGTAGTGGTGCTTTGCCGCTTGCAACTACTATTGTAGTTTCAACTCCAGATAGGACTTGGCCTATAGGTTTGATTGCGTCAAACGTGTCACGTTTATTTCTGTTCACTAGTTCCACAACGTTTGGTGTGTGGTAGAATTGATTGTATTCATCTCGTAGTAGAGAGTTTGTTTCTGTTATAATTTGTCTGTCTCGCATGCAAGTGTGTTTCGCCAGTGTTGTTAATATTCTGTTGTCCTTTGGTTCTTCTTCTTTGCAAATGAATTGCATTGTATTGATTTTGAATTTTGTTCTCAGTAGAACAATGTATGATTCTGGTATGATGTAGATTGATCCTTGGTACCGATGGTAGAATAAGTCCATGTTGAGTTCTCCTCTGTTTCTCGACATCTCTACGATCGTTCGTATTTCTCTAAGGTCCGTGACTACTGGTGCTGTTCTGTTGTGTTGAAACTTTGCCCATCTGTTTGCTGAATAGTCAGACATATATTTCAGAGCATGATTTACTCCGTCATATATTAATCCTGCCCAGGCAACTGTGAGGTTGAATTCTCTCATTGCCTTTAGTAGGTATTCCTCGTCTCTTTGATCACGAACTTCTGGAAGTTCTCCGCCTTGCCGCATGCATTCGGTGTTGGCGAGTTCAAAGGTAGATGGGACTGTGTGTTTGAAGTAATGAGGTGGTTTTCTTGTCTTCTTGATGGCTAAGTCACAGAATTGTCCGTATTCCTTATCGAATTTTTCCAAGATCTCTATAGATTGTTTGATGTGGGTTAAGTCCACATGTCTGTAGAAGTTTGCTATTTTTGGGTTCACTATCGAAGGCTGTCTGTGTGCTTCGTATATCAGACTTCCTTTCAGGTCGGTTTGAGCCGTAGTAGGCTGATATAATGTTAGTATGTAAAGAGATATAAAGAACATACCGGTTGATAGAAGTTTTACTTATTCCTCAGGTTTTGTTTTCTTTCGTGTATGTTGCTCTTTTGGATGAAGGCGTTAGACTGAATTATTTAGAGTAAAATCCTTTCTATTTATACATGGTGTCGGTAGCTGTTGTGCTATCCGGTACGGTAAGATTATGCGTGTCCACCTTGTACGGCGTGAGGTTTGTGAAGTGTGCTTTTATAAATTTTCCTGTGTGGATATGTTGACACGTCACTGTGTGGTTGTTCGTAGATGTTTCTACTACTAGGTAGGGGCCTGTCTGAGTCGGCTGCCACTTCGTGCCAATGCCCGTGCTTAGCTGTAGCTGCCTATGTAGAACTAGGTCTCCCTTTGTAAATGTTTTACCAGGCAAGTCTTTGTTTCTGAACGTAAGATTTGCCTTCTCTTTGGCTTGTTTCTGTATGTTGTATTTCTGTCTGATCTCACTAGCCTTTGTGATCAAGTTCGAGACTTGGTCGTCGGTGATGTCTGAGTTTATTGGAATGTCTATCAGCAGAAAGTCGTTTGTCTTGTACCCAAACATTATTTGTTCTGGTGAAAAGCCATAAGAGTTGATGGACGCATTAAGAGCCGTAGTTACATAGAATAGGTGATCGTCCCATTCGTCTATGCAATTGTTTTGAAAATAATATTTCCTGGCTGTCTTTTTGAAAATGCCGATGGTGCGTTCTGCACGTCCATTGGATGCTGGGCTAGCCACGGCTGTGGCTAGTAGCCGAATTCCTAGTCTCTGAAAGAATTGAAAGAAGTCGGCCGAATTGTAAATTCCCGGTTGTTCGTCTGAGCGAATTACTGCCGGTATTCCGAACGGCGTGAATAGGTGCCGTGTTAATCCTTCAATGATGTCGCTTGTTGATGTTGAAGCGAGTGGGATAGTTACTATGAAGTTCGCGAAGTCGTCTACGCAAAGTAAAAGATATTTACTGTTTTTGCGTGATCGCGGAAGATCTGTGATGAAGTCGATGGACCAGGTCTGTCTTGGTAAATATTCTCTGTGTAGAGTATTAATGTTCTGCGGGGTTGGTTTGGAGTCGAATATCTGACAGATGTGGCAGTCAGATATAACTTTATTTATTGCTTCTAAAGCAATATTTCTGGGTATGCTGTAGATGTTCGTAATATCTCGTAGTATTTGTTGTGCTGATTTGTGTATTCCTGGTTTCTGAAAGTGATGTATTATTGCTAGTGGTTGTGTTAAAATTGCTGGCAATGCTGGTTTCCATATATCTCCTTCTTTCAGATGTATTATCCCGTCGATAGTTTTACTCGCGTTTTTCTTCTTCATCTTATCCATGATATGTTCATCTCTTAGTTGTGTATCATGGAATTCCTCCTTTGATAGGAGTCCCTGTTGAGTGAGTCGAATCCTCTGTCCTATGTCAGAGTATTCTAAGATTTCGACCGATTGTTCTGTTTGTTTTTCTATTGGTGGAGACGGTATGTCTGCGAGCCTATCATCTGGCGCCTGAGTGTCTCCTCCTTCTGTTATTGGCATGGCGTCTTTTCGCGCTATTCTGGCCGTTGCTCGTGTTAAGGCATTTGCCTTAAGTAGCACTCCGGGTCGGTATCTGCTATTCGTTGTTCTTGGCATCCGAATTCTGCGATTATGTTTTGTAATTGGTGTCATTTTGACATTCTTCTTTCCCTGTAGGGCTTTGCTCTTTGCTCTGGGTTTAGTATCTGTATCGTCTATTGGTGAGGGTCCTGTTAATAGATTGAACAGTTCAGATTTTGTAAGTCTGAAGTTGTTTGGCACTGTCAGTGCTTCTATTATTTTTAAGGAGTCCTTGACGCTTAATGTTTTGTGAGCATTTATGTTTGCTTCAATTGTTGGTATATCCTCATGTTGTCTACTTAGCATGTCTGAAATTTCGTTTTCAGTTCCTGGTACGTGATGTATTTCTGCTTCGTATTTGCTGATTTCCAACGAGAATCTAAGCAATATATCTGAAGAGTCTTTTGCTAGTCGTAAAAACGTGAGTGCTTTAGAATCCACGAGGATGATGAGTTTCGGTGCGAAGCGGAGGTAGAAGTCCATTGCTCGTAGGGTGTATAGGAGTGAGAGTGCTTCCTTCTTATAGATGGAATAATTTCTCTCCGTTGTCGTAAATGTTTTCGACACCGCAGCTATTAGCATCTCCTTCCTCGGTGTCTCATCAGGTTCTTTTACCTGAAATATTCTTCCTCCTGCACAATATTTGGATGCGTCTGTCTGAACATAGAATGGTAAATTCTTGTCCGGAAAATATGTGGTGGAATTATCACAGATTATTTTGATGAGATCTCTGAAAGCTTTTTCATGTTGTTCTGTAAATTTAAACTGTTTTGGTGGTCCATTTGCCAGTGTCATGAGTTCATTCGTGAGTGTGGCAAAATGGGGCACAAAATGTCTGTAATATGAGAACGCACAGAGAGCTGATTTCAGTCTCTTTGCTGTGGTCGGTGAGGGTATGTTTCTGAAGGCGTCTAATCTGAGAGGAGGAATTTGTACTGCTCCTCTGTCGAAAATCATGCCTAAAAATTCTATGGAATGTCTTGCTAGAAGTAATTTTTCTGGTCGAAGTTTTAAGCCAGCGTTCATCAGTCGCTGTAGAACTTCGTGAATTGTGTCTAAATGTTCGGTCATGGTACCGTTTGTAGCTATCAGTAGATCGTCGGCGTAGTACATAACTTCTTGTTGCATATCTTTGAATATGATGTCTAGTAGAAGTTTTAAGTATAACGGGGAGTTCCGTAATCCTTGTGGGGCTCTGTTGAAACACATTCTTATACCGTGTGTATGTGAGTAGAATGCTGTCAGAGGTTGCGCCTTTTTTGTTAAAGGTATCTGGTAGAAGGCGTCAGCTACGTCGAGAGATGATAGGTGTTTCTTATTTGCTAACTCAGCCAATATCTCTGGTTTAGTGACTAGGGCCATGGGATATCGCACTGTGTCATAGTTTAATAGACGTCCGTCGAATAACAGTCGTACACTGACGTTGTCTTTCTTTGGTATTACCAGGATGTTTGAACAGTATGGGGAAGGTTCATTACATTCCCTAATTATGCCGTATCTTTTCATTTGATCCAGGATGTCTCTTGCTTTTTCTCTCACGTGTAATGGCATTGGTATCATTTTCTGTATTCTGGTATGATTGCCATTTAGTTCGATGTCCATTTCGATTAGATGAGTTTTCCCGATGTCGTATTTGTGCATCGCGAATGCTGGTCTGCTTCTCAACAGAATGTTGTAGAAGTATTCTTTATGAAAGTCATCGAAATGTCTCAAATCGAAAAGGTTTAGGAAATCTTCGTCTGTGATTTCTTCTGGTGATATCTTTTCATATTCGGCTTCGGTAATCATTGTTCTATTTTCAATGTAGTTTGTGATAGATGGCTTGTGGTATCCTTTCTCTGCTAGTTCTTTGTCTTCCAGATATTCGTCCATTGAGGCATCTATTATTCTGTCTGTTGTTTGTATTTTTGCTATTGCTGCTCTTGCTGGGAATGAGATTGTTTCATCCGTAGTGTTGGCTATTTGTAATTGTATGTTTCCATCCTTGATTTTCGAATCGAGGATAGTGATCATTGGGTGTGGAATTATTCTTATTTGATCCTGGTTGAAGTATAAGACAGTGGTGTTGTATGTTAACAGAGTGTTTGGTAAGATGTCTATTTCTTTTGTAATCTTCAATGGTAAAGTAGGGTATATTGTCTCAATGAATTTTTCTTTGACCTCTGTTTCTTCATTAGGCATCCATACATAGATGGCTGTTGGTGTTATTTTGCCTACCATGTCGCTTCCTAAGAAGTCCAGTCCTAATAATAGGTCATCAGCTAGTCCATCTACTACCATGATATCTATGTAGATTTCAATGATTTGTCTTTTGCCGATCATTAGTTTCGTCTTGAAGGTTCCTTTTATCCCGTGAGTTGTTCCGTCGCATGTTTGTATATGCGCGTTTGTCTGTTTTAAGTTTGGTTTCCTTGGCATGTTGTTATACAGTTTAAACGACATTACTGTTTTCGCGCATCCTGAGTCTACGAGTGCTCTCGTATGTGTTTGATGTCCGTCGTGTTCGATGTAGACGTCGAGATAATGTAACTTTGGTCTGAATATTCCTTGTATGTCCACCTTATTTATTCTGTAGTTCCGAAATGGGGTCAATCCTTTTTGCGTCATTACGGTGGTTAATGGCGCCTGTTTGAGTTTAAAGGATTGTATTTTGGATTTGATGGGCATATGTAGTTTGGTTTGTGTTCTGTGTTACAGAATACACACGTGTAACAGTTAAATACATATTTGCCGTTCCTGTGGGTATTTTGTTCTGTTCTGTTGTTCCGATAGTCTCTCCTTGAGTCATATCGCTTATTGTTTTTGTATCTGTTGTTGGATGAGTATTGTTTGTCAAATGTTACTTGTCGTCTGTATGGTGTTGTGCTTCTTGTACGTTCACCATATCGTCCTCTCGATAGAGATCTATTTCTGCTGTAGTCGTTGTAGCGTTTCGCGCTATAGCTCCTCTCCCTGCTTTGAGGATATCTTCGTGCTCTATCTTGAGAGTATCTAGATTCACGATTTTGTGAATAATTTTGTTGGGTTCCACTGCTGGACTGTGATTCTTCGTATGATCGTTTCTGGCTTGTCGATCTTTGTGGTAATTGATGTGGTATAGCCAATCTTCGTCTGGCTATTGCTTTTTCCCTTGGAACGTCCATAGGTGTGTCTCGCTTTTCCAATCTTGGTCGTTTTCCTGGTTGTAAGCTTTTTACTTGCGACATCAATGATTGTATGTCATTGTGTAATTCCTGAAATTGTGTTGCTGCTACATTAGGTTGGTCCACTAACTGCATAGTGTTGACATTGTACTTGATCGGTACATCATTTGTCGGTGTTAGTCCATGGGATACTTCGTATAACGCAATGATGTCTGTGAGTGCAGAAATACTCAACTCTGTCTCTGTTTGTGCGCATTCAAGTTCTTTTGCACGAACGTGTCTGAACGTGTTCGTGTCTATCACCTGTTTGATGATGTTTACTATTAGGTGATATTGTCTGTCGGGCCATGCTGCTGGGCTAACTGTATGTTCTAATTTCCAAATTAGAATCATAGCTCTCCTGACTGTTGTTCTGATGTGTTCACCTGCATAGCGTACGAATTTGTTGAGTTCGTCGTAGTCATCAAAGATGGTGTGTTGTGGTAAGAATATGTCTTGCAGGGCTTCCAGTATTTTGTTAAGGTCTCCCTTGTACTGTTTATTGATATCTGTGATGATATCCGCTGCCGTGCCTTTCATTAGTGTGAGTAGGCAATGAACATATTCATGTTCATAGATCTCGTAGTCTCTGAGATAATCTATGATTCTATCCCAGAATTTTCTAAAGTCTATGCGTTTGTCAGTCTCAGGATCAAACGGTCCTATTGTAGCTAATAGTGTTGTTGGTTTTAACACAGACGGTTGGTCTGACGTTCTTTCACCCTTTGCTTTAATGTTGGTTGGGCGCGTGAGTGAATGAATGAGTGTCTTAGTGATGTTGATAGAGTCATCTTTCGTGTCTGATAATGTTGATTCATCCGAGAGTTTCAACTTTCCTTCCAATGCATCTGTTATTCTTTTGATGCGTTGTTCGAGGGTTTGAAGTTGTTCTCTCTCTGTGGGTACTCTTTGTCTTGGAGCTTGTTGCATCTGTTCTATTTGTGCCATTAATGTGGCGTTTTTCTTTTCTAGAGCTAATACCTGAGCCGTATTGGCCGTATCTGTTAGATCTTCGTCTGAATTTTTCGAAGTCATGGCGAACTTTTTTAGTTTTCCAAAGAATGATTCTTTCGAGGTTTTCGATGATGATATCGAAAAGTCGGGTCTCGTTCTTTTAGGTGTCTTCTTTTTGATTGTCGAATTCAGAGGTGGTGATTCAGGTTCTGATGATTCCTGTTCTGTGGCTTCTGGACTAGTCGTTATTATAGGGATGTTTGCTGTGAGAGTTTGTGGATACGATGTTGTGGGTATCGTATGAGTGGCTATAAAGCAGTTGTGCTTTGTAGAGTAAGACGGTGTATTTATATATGTACTCGGTGTGTCTGTTATAAATACTGGTGTCGGTGCTGCTCCGTGTGGATAATAATACTGTTGTTCTTCAACTGGTATTTTATCATATGTTGTGTGTGTCAATAACGGGTTAGTCGGATTTTGTTGGTTAACATGCAATAAAAGGTTCTCTGTTTTGTTTAATAATATAACCTTTGGGTATTCAACTTGACGTGTTTGATATCGATGTTTCAATTGATGATGGATGCTAATTTCTCTGCTACATCTGTGTAGTAAGTTATTCTTTTGTTCTTGTGAATATACTTCAAACTTTGTAGGTAAAGATGTTAGTAAATCTCTATGTTCGTTTTGTCGTAATTCATTAAGAATTCGTAGCAATTGGTCGTCCGTAATGTGTTCTGTTACATTAACGTCTGATAGTTTTCTTGTTACGTCGTCGATGTCACCTTGTGCCATCACCAGTCGTGGTCAAAAATAAAAACTTTTGATTCATTTCTGGCTTACCCGCTGTTTGCATGTGATCATTCGTCTAAACCGATCTCTTAGTGATCGTTTCGCGAAGTGGAGCGCGTCCGTTCTATCCTGTCCCGCCGAGAAATTGACTATGTCGGCGATGTTTCGCACTGCTTCGCACAGGTCCGCGAATTGCACGTACGAAAGTGGCTGCGCGAGTTCGCACGGTATTCTGATTGTTTCGTGTAGGATTGGATATCCTATTTGCACGACGACTTCTGGGTTTCTCGGTTGTGGATGCCCGTCGTCTACTTGTAGCTGTTCCGCTGCTAATAATTCCTCCAGATCAATTGATAGTTCTGGTAGCGTAACGATGTTATTGGTAACTGCTGCTGGCGTTTCTGTCGTGGTATCGGGCTTCGATTTCTTCGCCGTTATCAGCGTGTCGCTGTTTCCGTCATTCTTACGTTTTCCTGATTCTGTGTTTATCAGTGGTACTGGGAGAGGTAGGTTTGCGAAATTTCCTATCTTTTCCCAGAATGCTTTAGTTGCCGGGTCTTCTTCCTCAGCTGTCGCTGTCGGTTTTGGAGATACGTTCTTGTTCTGTTCTGTCATACTTTGTGAGGTCTTGTTCCACGACGTCAGTCAATTGAACTGACGCATAAACAACCTTTTCATCGGTTCGAATGGCTGGAAAGAATTTTAGTAATTTTGTGGGCCCTTCTTGATGTAAAAGGATGTCTGTGGAATCAGGGGGAATGATGATATTAGTCTGTGTCTCTTTGTTGACCTTAAGTGCTATTAATGGTTTCCCATTAATCTTATATTTCGTCGAGTTGTAGGTTGTAGAGACTGCGCAAGTGTTGGCGAAGGTTGGTAATAGCGGCTGTTCTTGTGGGATCCGACATCCGCGTGTAGTTTGCCTTAAAGTAGTCCAGGGCCTGTATGATGATTGTGACATATGAAATGAGGTCTGTCTCTTGTCTACACCTATTTAATCGTTCTTCTACGTGAGGCATCTAGCTATTTCAGGCTTTCAGTCTTGGGGTCTCATACCTCCAAACAAGCCGTATCTAAGGTGTACTCCCTGTATTTCTAATTTTCGAACTTCTTCAATTTGTTGGATTGAAGCTATGACCCATTGCATGTATTGTAGGTCATGTTCTAGCATCCGCAAAAGGACTATTTGATGTGCTTCTGGTAAGGTCTTATATTTTATCGTTGCGTGTCGGAGTTTCTCTATCAGGTGTGCGAGAGTTAGACGTGAGTATGTGGTTCTGGCGAGGCAAAATGGTATATATTCCTCACTCATTTAGAATAGTTCTAAATGGTATTTCCTCTTGATGTACGAGAGTTGACCATATATGAAGTTTATCTTCGTGACTATTGCGTCTTCTGTGTTGTCTTCCCAGTTCGCGATGAGTTGTTGAATGAGGGATTCGTGCCAAATAAGTTCCGACAGTATAGCTTTTGCTAGGTGTGATCCTTCCAATGGTGCTTGATAGAATCCCAGTATGACAGGTTCTCTTGGCAATCCTGGTGGATATTCTTGTGCGGGCTCGGTCATTGAAAATCAAAAGAAAAAGGAAAAAAATGTAGACTTCTCTTTCTCTGTCTGATTATCAAAACCCATTTAAGGGAAAATTCTCAGAAGTGCTTGAGAGAATCTCCCACCCTGGTGCTCCTAGCACATTTGAGGTGACTTGGTAGAAATAATAGACAAGTGTATGAAATAAGGTTTTATTTCAAAGTTTTGTTAACTGCTTTTAATTCTTCTAAAAGAGCGTCGTGCTCGTTGCTAATTCTAAACAATACTACTCTGAGGAATGCTTAAGGCATTCCCCTTTTATACTGTATTTTCCCAAGCGGTCGGATAGGCACTAGCATCATCAACTTCCACCGTGGCGGTTTTCACACGTGTTCTTGTCACGTGCCTTGTTGCCTTGTTCCGTTTGCTGATTTCTTTCAGTTGTAATCCGCCGTCATCACGGCGGTGGCGGATAGGCGTGGAATTCCAAGGCCACGTGGGTGTGGTGCTAATCTCTTCCGTCCTGCTGGAGTACTTTATTTTACTGTACATGGTTATTTAATATTGTAGCAATGTTGTTTTAACTCACATTATCTGTTTGAAATGTTACTAATGGAAATTAGGTGAAGCATTTAGTTTTGTTTGGAAAAACATCATTTTAGTCATTACCTTTCTGTAGATTTTATAAACATTACAAAGTGAACTTCATAAGATCTGTTTGATTCAAAGTTATGTGATACTTTGAGTTACAAGCTGTATCGGTACTGATAATATTTTCTACATTCGCGCTTAAAGGGGGTTTTCTGAAAACTTGTTTACAAAAATTTCCTTTAATTATAGCAGAATATTGCTATTGGGAAAGCAATGCACCATAGGATCATTCTCAGATATCCTATGACTGCTACTATCAGTGCCGGTACCCATATAACTGATCCAAATATTATCCAACATATATCCGTTGAGCATACTGATTGAGCAATGCAGAGGTAAATTACGGCAGCTATCAATAGTCAAATTGTGAAACAACTGCTGGAGCAATCATGTTGTCGTTCTTTTTGCACCGCGTTGTCTATTTGTCTCTTCTGTTCTTTTCTCTCCGCTCTTTCTAGGTGTTCCCTTATGCTGGGGCGATGATCAATGTCGTCCATTTGAAATACTTCTGCGCGTGGTCTGATGAGTCTGCCTGGGGATTTCGTCCGTGTCCGTTTAATTTTTCGTTCTGTATTTTCTTTGTCGTCTTTGTCCATGTGTACAACCACTTCTATTGGTATTGGAGTGATTGGAGTAGTCGGTGTAGTTGGTGGTGGTGGAGGCGTCATGAATGGTCTCCTTAATGCCGGCAGTTCCATGTCCATGTCTTCCCCTTGTGGAGTTTCCTCCATTGCAGTCGCTTCTGGTGAAGCCGTTTCGTCCATGCTGTCTGAGCTGTCAAAATC
>Ga0208616_1000325_pt1 | contig 14565 bp, 7 predicted proteins | sample CryBogCBE16Oct07_FD_184575 | JGI IMG/M metagenome (GOLD analysis project Ga0208616, IMG submission 184575) | Freshwater microbial communities from Crystal Bog, Wisconsin, USA - CBE16Oct07 (SPAdes) (version 2) | ecosystem: Environmental > Aquatic > Freshwater > Lake | place: Crystal Bog... | reverse complement strand
AACAGCATACGAGCTTCCACCGGCACCAAAGCTACCAACAACAATGTTATTTTCGTTAGGCACACTGGTATCTGTAGGATTAATTGCCAACACGGTACCTCCTGGATTAAATGCTAGAGAGCCAGAAGCATAACCATTATTGGCACTTACACTAGGGCCCGTAGCACTTGCTGCGGTTACATTGGCTATAGAAACTGTAGTAGTAAATATAGCACGCCCCGAAGAGACATATAGGTTTCGAGTCAGCGGTGTAGAGACTCCTGCCGATGAATAGTTAACACTAGCAGGAGTGCTGAATACCCCGCCACTTGACCCTGTTAGGAATGTATCCGAGCTCGGATACATATCACCACTTAATTTAGTTGCCGTACCTACCATAGTCCATGTAGTACTGGCTGTATAATGAGGTATTCCGGAACTGTATCCCAACGCTACCGTGCTAGTTGTAAAGCTGGTTTGGGCCACAACAGGAGTACCCGGAGCACTTGCATCGTAATACCAAGTTGCAGTATTTGTTTGTCCAGCAGCAGAATCTGACAAGTAAATATTGTTCCACCCACTAGATACTGTGCCTGCAGCAGCAGAGTTAAAACTATACCAAAAACCCAAAGTTTTATTACTAATTGTGCCATAATCGACATAATTACTGATGATTAAATCGCCGAATGTGCCTTGATTTGTTGAGGTGCTAGCTAACTGTATTCCGTTAGATCCTGCACTAACTCCGTTCAACATAACTGCCACAGTTCCTGTATCACCGGGTCCAACATTGGTAATAGCGTTGGTTGTAAATGATGCTGATCTGGTATAGTTTGAAACACTGGTTCCGGATGATACTTGATTGCCACCGGCCAGAGTATTATCGGTTTGTGTGAATCCGCCGGTCATACGCAGAGTGCCGGCAGGAGCAAGACCACTAATACTCAATGTACCATTGCCAGGGAATGCCGGTGGTTGTGGCGGAATTAATTTACCTAACAATTGATTTAATTGGTCAATTGCATCAGTGACATAAGTTGTTGTTAGCCAAGATGTAATAGCAGGATTGTTATTGGTTAATGATCCGTCGGCAGGTATACCTAGAGGTATTTCTTCTCCAGTGATAGTAGCAGTGGTTAAAATTACTGCCCCATTAACTGTAGCTGTGCCTACAACATTTAAACTCTGTGTTACAATGCTGGTTGCAGTAACATCGCCGAAGTTTTGTGATTTAGGAGCAGGACTAATTGCCCAGCCGTGACCATTCCATATATAGGTTCTATTTGCTGTTTGGTATGTTTGACCTACTGTAGGGTTGAGTGGAAATCCTAATCCTGCCATGTTAATCTCTTATAAAACTGTTATTTGTAACCAATAAGCGTTACCCGCATCATTGATATACTGATATAGCGCACTACTATCAACGTCTGCCCAGAAGTCACCTATTCTAGGAGTAACTCCGTCTAACACTGTATAGTCCCCGACTAGTACTCTAGGGGTGTAAAGTAAATTGTTTTCTTGACTATTACCATCGTTGCTATAGATACTGCCCGGAACATTCAACATTGATGTCCCCGAGTTCCAGGAAACTGCACCAGTTGATGTACCAGTAGTTATCACATAGGTTAAATTAGAGTCACCAATTTGTGGACTAATACCGCCTATGGTGTTTACTAACGGCACATATAATGTTGCAGATCCTGCTCTAGGATAAACAAACGAATTTAATGCATTGGTTGCAGTAATAGAAAATGTTGCACTGTTTGCTGCACTAACATTGAATCCAGATACCACAGTATGTAGATCGCCCCAAACTATGTCAACACCGTTGCTGATTAATACTGTATCAGTGGCTCCTAGCGGTAAGAATTCTGTAATGCAGGAAGCTGCTTGAAACAACAAAGATCCGACAGTGCCGCCGCCTACTGTCAGTGCTTTGGATGCAGTGCCGTAGATGAATCCACATACATGTAGGTCACCGCTGATACAGGCGCCACCGCCGTTGGTAACTTGCAATGCACCAGTACACCCGCCCGATGATTGAATACCCGAATTGAGTATTAATCCTCCCATGGTTGCAGTTACTGCACCGCAAGGACTTCCTACTACTATATGATTTGCATCCGGTGATGCAAATGATATCGTTCCTAGATATAATGTTTGACCAGTTAGGTATAATGCACCAAAAGCATGATCGGCACTACCTAAATTAATAGTAGTATTAGGTGGTATTAATGAAGTAGTAAAATTAACCTGTCCATTAACAGATAAATTTCCGTTAACCGCTACACACGAAGTAAAGGTACTTGTTCCTATACCAGCAACTGATATGAGATTGGTTACACTTAAACACTTTCCTATGTAGGCATTACAATTTACAGTTAAATTACCGCATAGCCCGCACGCTGCGCCGCCGATGAATAAATTACCAGTAATACCCGCACCGCCCGATACAACGAATGCACCGCAAACTGCGCTGCATGACTGTGTGGGATTAACTACTACACCTACTTGAGCATCGGCACTGACAATGAAATAGCCTTCGCCGTTATAGTATAACGCTCCGCCGATGCTTACTTGGTTGCTCACTCCGCACCGGATAGAAGTTCCGTTTATAGAAACATTATTATCACCGTGAAGAAGTCCCTGTCCTGCACAACGACCAAATAAGAAGTTATTATTACCTGTTAGCAAAGACGACCCTGCACCGTCTCCAATGAAGACATTTTTGCTACCGCAGGTTAAATTAGCACCTGCATTTTTACCTATTGCGGTATTACTAAAAGTGCCACAGGGATTACCTGAACATAGACTAGATAAAGCATTTGTACCTATAGCAATTGCATCAACAACATTTGAGACACTACCTAATGCACTATTACCAATCGCAATGGTATTGGTATTATTTGTGCCAACATCAGCACTGGCACCCAGTCCTATTTTAATGTTATTATAAGTAGTACCAACTGTACAAGCTGCTATACCAGCAATAATAATATCTTGCGATCCTGCGCCTCGCCCGATTGTCAATCCATTGGCGTGAATATCGCATCCTGTCCATAGTTGTCCGCCAATTCCTAGACCGCCGCTGACTACCAATGCGCCTGTGTTAGTCGAAGTGCTAGACGCAGTATTTTTTATATTAACAGCTCCGCAAGTATTAAGACACCCGCCGATGTTAACATTTAACCCAATACCAACACCACCTGCAACTACAACTGCACCTGTTATAGTAGATGTGCTTTGACTAGTGTTTGTTACAATTAATGGAATAGGAACAGGGTTTGTTAGAATGACATTGCCGTTAACATAGCTAGTTGTATTAGCAAATAATGCAGTAGTATACAAACATCCGCCTATACCAACGCCGCCCTGTACTGTTAATGCCCCAGTGGTAGTGCTGCCACTAGTAGTAGTATTGTTTATTGCTAGAGTAGATGTTGTCTTAGCAGTTATAATCAAAGAGTTTGCAATATAACTATTAGTGCCAATAAATGCAGCGCCACCAATGTTAACACATCCGCCTATTCCGACTCCGCCCACTACCGTCAATGCACCGGATGCAGTATCAATACTAGTTGTGGTATTGTTTATTGCTAGGGTAGAAGTTGTTTCAGCAGTTATAATTAAGGAGTTTGCAATGTAACTGTTAGTACCGATATACACTGCACCGCCAATACCAACCCCGCCTGCTACAGTTAATGCACCAGTTGTTGTGCTAGTAGCAACAGTGGTATTGGTAATTGTAAATATGTCCGGGCTAGTGACTAGAGTTTGTGTTACAGTGGTATAATCCACAGTTAGTGTTTGAGCAACAATGTTTGTTGCTGTAATAGTTCCACCAACAAACAGGCCGCCTCCAATACCAACTCCGCCTGCAATTTGCAAGGCTCCTGTATCAGTAGAATTTGTAGGAACAGTACTAGATATAATTAACTCGGAAGTTATAGGATTGGTTAATATAATAGCGCCGTTAATATAACTTGTAGCAGTAATGAATACTGATCCACCAATGTTAACACATCCGCCTATTCCGACTCCGCCGCCGACTATCAATGCACCGGACGTAGTATCAATACTAGTTGTGGTATTGTTTATTGCTAGGGTAGAAGTTGTTTCAGCAGTTATAATTAAAGAATTTGCAACATAACTATCGGTACCGATGAACACAGCACCGCCGATGTTAACACACCCATCAATTCCGACTCCACCGCTAACTGTCAGTGCACCGGTAGTAGTGGAGGTGCTTGGAATAGTACTGGTTATGGATAGGCTAGATGTTATCGGATTAGTTAATATAACAGCACCATTGATATAGCTAGTAGAAGCAATGAATACTGCACCGCCAACATTTAAACATCCGCCAATTCCAACACCGCCTGCCACTGTTAAAGCGCCAGTAGTGGTATTAGTTGAAACAGTTGTGTTAGTTATTGTGAATATATCAGGACTTACTACTAATGTTTGTGTTATAGTAGTATAGTCAATAACCAAAGTACGAGCTGTGATTGTTGAGGCAACAATTGCTCCTGCGACATTTAAGCAACCACCTATACCAACTCCGCCTTGAACAGTTAATGCACCAGTGGTAGCATCGGTACTAGTAGCAGTATTGTTTATTGTTAGAGTAGATGTTGTTAGGGCAGTTATAATTAAAGAGTTTGCAATATAACTATTAGTGCCAATAAATGCTCCGCTACTGATACTTAAGGAGCCACTGCCTGCTATGCAGCCACCAATATTAACATTTCCACCAATGCCAACACCGCCGGTAACTCGCAGTGCTCCTGTATTTGTTCCAACGGATGTTGTAGTATTATCAATCCAAATAGTAGCAGTGGTATAAGTTCCTAGACTACTAGTTCCGGCATTGACATTTGCTACATGTAATGTACCTCCGACCCATAGACATCCGCTAATGCCTGTGCCACCTTGAACAACCAGCGCACCAGTTCCTGTACTAACAGCAGCCTGACATCCTATTACAGTTACAGTGCCTGTGCCTGTGCCTACTAATGTAAGATTACCGTCGGGTAAGTTACTATACATCGTAGCAGAACTAAATTGAACATTGCCTAGGCTCGATTCCCAGTGAGGAACTAATTTTCCATCAATATTTAAAGTATAACCAGTGCACTGAGTAGGTGATGGCGGAATCTGAAGCATAGCTTCAGGCAGATTAATATAGGTACTTGTAGTGCCCTTTTTTAATACTGATCCGCTTAATAACTTTGCCATTCCGTTTTCCTATTATGAATTTGCAGTTTCTAAAATACTTAAAACTAATTGAAGTGTGCTTGTAGAGTCTGCATAGGCTCTAACACTATCTAAACTTTCTAAAACTAATTTTCCAGATAACGGAACCCCTGCATCGTTAGCCGGAATTCCGTATTGATTAACTAATATGCTGTCGGTGTTACCGGGTTGGGCTCCGTTACCTTGTGCATCGGGCAACACTGGTAAATTTCTATGATGAACAAAGGTAACATAATGAGTTGCAGTGTCTAAATTTGCTACCTGAGCCATTAAGATAATAGAAGTAATTCCAATAGGTGCAGTATAAACTGTAGCAGTGGTATTAGTTGTTAGTACTGCCGTTTTAGTTCTAAATATATTTAACGGTAACTGTGCCATGATTAATCCTTAAAATCCAGTTTCAATTGCTAGAATGAACGGTGTCATATTAGCAAACAATGATTGTGTAAACGCTCTACCCGATATAACACCGTTAGCCTGACTAATAACTAGATCAGGCCCAATGCGGAAATCACCGTTTTGATCTGTTGAAGTAAAGAAGACCTTGCCGCCGTTGAGTGCAACAGTTTCTTGAGCTTGAATAGGATCAGCAACACCATTCTGGGGTAGTGCACCATAGTTACTTCCAGCGCCGACATACTCAAATAGGTATCCGCTGGCACTAATGTAACTGCGTTGATAGAAGTTTACTGTTGCTCCGTCAGGGAATAATTTATTATCGGTGACATATTCTTCTAATTCTACAATATGATATGTACCAGGACGGCTCCAATAGCTTAGACCAGCATATACAGCATTATAGTTTCCACCTGTTTGTAGATCATAGATAATTTGTTGTAAAATTAGTGCAACATCGCGAGCACATTTATCATATTGATTTGTATCGGGTGTCAGTACTGCTGCATCGGCAGGAGTATTTAAAACATAATTATAAATTTCAGAAGTGATAAAATCTATATTTGCTTTGATTAATGCCACTGCATCATTGGCGCCGGCTACAGGAGTACCTTGTTCGATAATAGATGACTGAGGAACAACAGCCAGCGCTGACGGAAGATCTGCTGCATTAATAATATTTGTTATTGTTGTAAATTCATTTGCAATAAATGTTGTTGCAGACGAACCTTGTGAATACTTAGAATCAATAACTTGTGTAAGATTATTTCCACTAGTCGGTGTTATGGCAATATTAGATACAACATTAGAAACAATTGTAGTCATATAAGTCAATGCATCTATATGAGCAACAATTTGACTTGTAGGAGGTCCTTGATAGTTAGGATCTGTATTGCCCGATAAAACATTTAACCCGGGCACATAGGGTTGATTAGCTTCTTCGCTGGTCAGCACTGTGTAATAAGCATTACCGCTGGCATATAACGTGAAATAATTAGGATTTGCAGGGTCGCCGCCGCCGCTAGTCAACTGTTGGTTTAATGTAATAGAATTGAATTGTACATCTGTAACAACGGTTCCGGTTGCAGCATACATTACACCGTTGGCATCGTATTGGGAACCCGAGCCGTCGACAATGTAGATTGTGTTACCAACATAAATTCCATCAGTACTAATGCCTGTTATAGTAATTGTACCTGTTGTAAATGTGCTGGTATTAGGTTTTGCGTTTAAAAATCCAGGAAATCCTGCCTTATTTACATATGTTTTAGGAGAAACAATTTCCATAATTAAACTAATATGTGGTCTATTAGTTAAGTCTGGCACAAATATTTCAACTTGGCTACCTTTAGCAGGCCAATACCCGTTAGGATAATATTCATCTAATAAATCTGGACTAAATGGATAAGCACGATTAGCGGGATTGTAAACAGTTCCGCTAAACTTACGATCCCCGTAGCCGTTGGCAACAAGGGCCAGACGACCAAAATTGCTGTTACTATTTGTAATACTAGCGATGCCGCCATTGTCTACTTGAACAGCAGTGTCACAGAAGATGGTAAACACAGATACCAACTGTGCATAGCCATTGTTAGTAACTCGTATACCAATGCCGCCTTGTGATAACTGTGTGTATGCATCGTACACAAAGGATTGAACAGGACTACGAGCACTGACTTCGGCACCGTCGACTAGACTTCCGCCCATACCGCCAATAGGATCTACTTTGCGACTTGCCCAAGTACTGGTATTTCCTGTTAAAGAATAACTTAATGCATCAACATCAGTGTCTTGTAATGGCCATACATAAGTATTACCAAAGTATAGTGTAGCATTGGTGCCTGATCCAATAGTCGATGTACTCAGTCCTACTAGATAAACACCAGGACTTTGTTGAGTAACACTGGTAACTGTAGTTGCAATTCTAGTGTTGGCAGCATTTATACCTGTTGCAGCAAATAAACTGCTACCTTCATAGACTGTAGGAGCAGCACTAGGTCCGTTATTGATGATATCAATGATGATGTTATAGTTACGGCTAACTGCTTGTCTAGGCATGTAGGCGTTACCATATTGGAAGAATGTATTTTTAACCTGCGACACCGTGTTGCCTGACTGTGCATTAACAGTTTGATTAGCAATAATCTTTAAGGATATTGTTTCAGCATAGGCAATGGCATTTGTTGTAGTAGTAACCTCTGTTGCAACAGCATTAGTGCCATAGTTCCAATAAGCTAGTCCTGCTTCAACACTGCGTTGGTTACCGCCTAGTAAGATATCTTGACTAACAGCATCAACAATCAACCCAACATCTCTAAAACAAGCAGTGGTATTATAGGTAAAGCCGGGATTAGTGTTAGCAATATAATTGATAACATCATTTTGTATAAAATTACGATTTGCCTGCAATAAAATTTCTGCACTAACATATGCAGAATCAGGGCCTGCACCATTATATACTGTCGGAGCAGAACTAGGACCATTTTGTATAATGGTCTTGATGATGCCTAGCAAAGAATTAAGAGCATTGGTTGCAATATTACCACCAGTTAGCACAGTATTAATAACTTGCCCGTCATATCCAGTTGATGAGTTTGTAATAACGCTGTCGGCTAGAGATTGTAATAGATTTATGGCCCAAATAGTTTGTGTAGTTTCACCTTGTATTACGCTAGTGTTGCCGCGCCAGTAGGCTAATCCAGATGCTACGCTTTGAGAATTACCACCAAAGGCCATATCATAAGCAACATTTTCTATAATAATACCAACATCTCTATAGCAGTAGTCAGAATTATATACAAAATTAGTCCAGTTAGGATCTCCATTGGCATTGGCTATTTGATAGTTAATACCTGCAATAACTTGTTCTTGTATAAATTTTTTATTTGCTAATAACAAAGTACGAGCGTTAAAGAATCCTGCATTTTGTTGGCCTTGATTTACAGCCATTCCCACTGTAATCTGCCCAGTACTAGTTGTAATTATAATACTACCAGTATTTGCAACCCAAGTACCTGTGCCCGCAGCCAAAGGAATCTGTACAGTTTGATTTGGTACAAATAGTGTACCGTCTTTTAACCAAGGTCCTGTTAAATTTGTGCAGTTTTGCACATAGGGGCTATGATATACATCAATTAAATCGGTGCCTGTGCTGATAGGAAATGCTGTAGCATATGCACCTCTGTTATAACCTCTAGCATATTGTCCAGGTAACAATCCGCTACGTCCATTTAAGAACTGCATGTTATTAAGATAACAACCAGAATTTAAATGGAATAAATCTTGTGTCTTATTAATTGGCTCAATACTGGTTGTTCTTAAATCGCTGCCCACTACACTAGTATAGGGTTTTAATAGTATAGGATTGTTTTCTAGGTATTTTCCAGGACTGACTTTGATTTGTGTGCCTGATTGATAGAATGGACTGCGAATAGCACCGCTGATAGTACGGCAAGCACGGCTAGGATCTTGTGCGCGGCCATCGTTGGTATCGTTGCCGTCCATGGTAACGTATAAGACATTAGTTACAACTGGCGCAGTACCAATAGGGTTCTTACCACGGACTCTTAAATCACCAAATACATCAGTTACACCTGCACCTATGGCTACATTACCCGAACTAGCAGGCAAGTTTAAGAAGTTTTCGTAGACTGTGGTTAGATAATCGTCAGCAAAGGTTTCACCTGCATACAATACACCACCTAGAGTAATATCTCCGGCAATTCCAACGCCGCCATCAACAACCAGTGCTCCGCTTGAAGTGCTGGTTGTACTGGCAGTAGACGATACTAATAGTCGGTTAGCGGTTAGTATACCGGTGCTGGCATTGAATGTCAGTGCAGCATTACCCCAGAGATAAGCATCACTGTTTAGGCTATCAGTAAAAGATACATAGTAAGTTTGATTACTGCTTGTAGAATAAACAAATATAGAATCAGTGGCAGTGCTAATACCGCCATTGGTAGCACGAGCCAGGCGGCCATAGATCAATCCGCCTACAACTAGATCCTTTTCAACACCAACACCACCGCCAAAGTAGGCCTGAGCCATTTGACGTTGTGCAGTTGTACTGTAATATGTACCTTGATCTATACCTAGAGGATCGCCGCCTGTGGGTTGATCTATGCTGCCAGCATTGGGATTGGTATTACCTGTAGTGCCCGCAGGTGTAATAGAGTTGCTGACTACTAAATGTCCGCTAGAACTGGTAACCAGCAGAATATTCCCATACGGAGATAGGATAGTTTGATTACTAAAATCTAAACCATTCTGTGCACTTGGGGGGATTATTCTTTTTCCTGATACCCGTGTTCCTGACATTTATTACATTCCTTTAGAGTATTTATTGGTTCAGCTTACCTGCATATCAATCGACCTAATGATAGGAACAGTGCTGTGCGGCCAGCGAGGATGACTTTGGTATCTTAACAGTAAACCAAAGCTAGGATCTTGTATCATGTCAGCTGATAGATTCTTAACCTTCCAGGTAGCAGCAACAGCACCTCCGTAGACTGTAATAGGATCCCAAGTTAAAAATGCAAGATTCTCGCCAACGGGTTCATCCTGATAACACAATTGAACAGTATCATCTGTGACTCTACCATGTCTTTCCATGGCAATGGTTACAGTGATGCCGGAAATTTGTTGAGGGAGATTGGTAAAATTAAATCCTGTGGCCTTTATATACCAAGTCTGCATGGTAATGTCATTTCTTGGTTGGCGACTAATATGCAATAAAGGCTTAACGGTGCTAACTCCTATAACACCTGCACTGTATTTTAAATCAGTTATATTGTTATTCCACTCAATGTGAGACGAATCTTCTGCATATTGAGATACAATGGTAGGAGTGGTCATCCTATATTTACCATAATTTTTTATATGTAGATAAAACAAAAAAGGACTCCGAAGAGTCCTTTAAATTAGCAGTAAAATCTAATTAATTAGATTGAATACCAACTGTGGTAGATGTAGCATTGCCCCATCCTAGAACCCAGCCAGCAACTGAGTCATTGGCAAATATCCAAGCGCTACCACCATTTTGTGTTTTGCGCCATAGGCTGGCTTTTTTACCTGTTAGCTTTTGTACTGTGTAGCTATTACCATTGCTGTCTTTGGCAACGATTTGCATTGTTCCGGCTACGATTGTAGAAGTAGTTAGTTTAACAACACCACGAGCACTACCGGTGCTTAGACCGTTTTGGTTATTTTCAACTAGATAGCTACGAGCGCCATGTTGTTTAAGAATAGCCACAGCAGCAGCACTTGTTCCGCCGTTGGCAGCAGGAATCCAAGCTGTCGCAGCAATTGTTCCAACATCAGTTTCTAAGTGTGTTAGACCAGTTGCGAATACTGCACCAGTACCAGCATCGCTGAATACTAGGTTAGTTGCACTAGACCAAGAACCGTTGTTGTTTTGTGTAGAAGAAATGATGTTGCCGTTGATAGCAGTAATATAACCGCTGATACCAGTTGCAGCACCAGAGATCAACATACCGACACTAAGTCCAGCTGTTGTTGATACGGTAAATGTATTTGTTGTATTGACACCAGATGTAGCACCGGCAAAGTTTACAGTAGCAGGTTTAATAATACTAACTGTAGGATTGCTAGAATAACCAGCACCTGGATTGGTGATTGTAGCACCAGTAATGCCGCCGTTGGCAGTAGGCGAAGCAATAGTAATAGAAGCTGTAGCATTTACGCTAGCACCAGATGCATCTGGACCAGAAATTACAATAGTAGCAGCTTGTGAATAGTGCGAACCTGTGTTTGATACCGCAATTGTAACACCTTCATATTTTACTGCATAGCTAGTGTCTTTAGCACCGCCTTTTACAAAATATCTTGATTTTAGAGGACGTCCCATTTTAGTTCCTTTCTTAAGAAATTACAGAGTTCTAGTCTGTACGCAGTTGGATTTCTGCATAAAATTTACCCTATGTAAATCATACTCTTTATTTAGCACTCTTGCAGTTATCGCCGTGCCAGCGGGAGAATGTATTCACAGCAATCATCTGATCGCAGTGAGGGCAGTGCTGTTTAGGTCTAGGTACACCTCGAAGTTTTTCTGCTCTCTTTTCTATTGTTTCTTGACTATAGGTTCTTAATTTTGCTTTGTCGCTAATTTTTTTACGAGTTTCCTCGCTGATTTTTACACCATACCTAGAATTATTTTCGCCGCTACTGGCTTTAGATAATTTTGCACGCCATTTGTCACTAAATGGTTTACGGTTGCGGCCGGTAATAGCTGCAATCTGTCTTGCTTTTTCCTCAGGTGGTTGAATGCGACCTGTATTTAATTTAGAAATATATTGTGAATATTCTTCTCGTAACTTATCATAAATTCTAGAAGTTATTTTTGATTCGTATCGCTTTTGATTTGGGCCTTTTGCCTGCATTATATACATAGCGTTGATCATTTTACTTCTAGCCTCGCCGGTATACATCTTTGTCAACAACCAATGGCAAATAAAATGCTCTCTAGCAGTTAGGTCAACAAGATTACTAGGATCATCTAATCCGCCAAGGCTCCGGGGGATAATATGATGACTTTCTTTATAGTCATCTATAGTTCTATGTTTTGCTCGCTCTATTATAGCAGCATACCATTTTTCATATTTGTTCATATTGTTATTTATGTTACTCAGCTCAATATAGCATAATAATAAGAAATAGTCAAAAGAAAACCCGCCGAAGCGGGTTTTGAGAAATCCAAATAAATGGATTATTGGAAGCTAACTGTAGAGCTATTGATAGATACTTTAGCCAAGTAGTCAGCGGCGTTGCCTAGACTAGATGCAGTATTATTTAATTCTACGTACCCATAGCGAGTCAAGAAGCCAACTACTGGTTCGAAAGTAGCTGGATCTAAAACAACACCAGAGCTCATTAGAGGAATGTAAGGGCAATAGAACGCAGCAGCGTCAGCTTCTGAAGCGCCTTTGTAGCCTAACAATACTTGGTTGTCTTGAATGCTTTGTGAACCGCTATCTTGTAGATAAGCGTCAACATAAACACGCATAGAACCATTCAATGTACCAACAAACTTGGTGTTTGTAGGAGCTTCGAATGTACCTTCTGTAGTACGAGCGAAAGCGCTGGTAGTAGCAGATTGTAGAATTGTAAGAGCTTGGTTAGAAATAACAGCCCAGTTAGCAGCACCACGACGTGTACGTTGAGCGATCAAGTTAGCAGCACGGTTGATCATGATGGCCAAAGCGGCGTGTTCATCACCAACGAATGTAGCTGTACCAGAAACCAACGATTGGTCATAAGTCTGTTCAACTGTAGCCAAGCCACGTAGGCTAGCTAGGATTTCTTGATCGATTTCAGCTGTGATTTCTTGAGCTAGAGCAGCCATGATTTCAGCTTCGATATCGATACCTTGTTGAGCTTGTGCATCTTGAGCAGCTTCGAAGGTCCAACGTGCGCTTAGTTTGCGTGATTTGGCTTCAACGCTGGCTTTCAAGATTTGAATGCTCATGCGGTTACCTGGTTGACCTTCAAGTGTGCTAGTAGCAGCAGCGCCTGGAGTGGTGCTGTTGTTGTTACCAGAATAGGCTTGAGCGATCTTGAATGGGCTTAATGCTTCTTCACCAGCTACTACTTCGTTGCTAGAATCAGCATAACGAACACGTAGTGTGTGGATTTGACCAACTGGACCAGTCATTGGTTGAACACCGATGATTTCGTTGGCAATAACTGTAGGCATAACACGACGGATAACAGGTAGAATAACACGGTTTAGTGTTGCTACGTTACCAGCACTTGTTGCACCAGCAGTTGCGCTTTCAGCCAAATACTTACGTGTGTTTTCTAAGCAAACTTGCATAGAAGAACGACGTGTACCAGATAGGCCTTCAAGCAGAGCGTCTTTGGTCTCTGACCATCTTTCGTTTAATAGTTGTGACATTTTATTTGTCTCCTTGAATTATAAATTATTTGGATAGGCCCGCTAACTTGCGGATGTCCAAAATATTGTCTAAGCCTACCTCGGCTTTCATTTCACGATTTCCAGTTACTTCAGCACTTTCACTTAACATAGCTTTCTTAGGAGCTACTTTACGTGATTGTCCTTCCATCACTGCTGGTAGGTATTTGTCAAAAGATTCATTTAGTTTCTTAGTTGGAACAGATTCCAACAATTCCTTCATGATCTCTCTCTTATCGGCACCTAACGGAGCCAACAACTCGCCTAATGCAGCTTTGCGTTCCATCAAATCTTTTGTAACACGAAGGTCGCGTTGTGTGGATTCTACTAGATGCGCTTTTTCTTCAACGGCTTGTTTTGCTTCTGCTAGTTCTTGTTCTTTCTTTTCGATGATCTTTAACAATTTACTTGTTTCAGATTTTTCGTTAAGGAAGGAACCAGCAAACTCTTGTGCAAATGCTTCATAGATCTTACGACCAAAGTCATTGTTACGAGCAGAGTCAATGTCTTCTTTCAATTGCTTGATTTCAGATGTTAACTTACGAGTAACAGTGGCTTCAACGACCTTGGCAGAGCGTTGAATGAAGTCTTGCTTGATTTCACTAAACTTGCTTTTTGCTTCACGAACTAGCTTGACTTTAGTTTCAGCTAGGTCCTTCTTATCAGCGGCAAATTCATTGATTTCTTTAGATAGAGCGTGAACTACGAATTGCTCTAACTTGTTAAAGTTCTCAGAAACTTTTTTACGGTCTCCTTGGAACTCAACCAATTCTTTTCCAAGTTGCTTGATTACAAAACCTTCTAGTTTTTTAGCATCTTCTGCAACCTTGGTACGGTATGCAGCTTTTGCTTCAGCTAGAGCTTTTTTGTCTTCATGCAATTCAGACATCTCAGCGGTTAGGCGATCGCTTAACATCTTGTCGATTGCTTCTACCATAACTTGTTTGTCATGTGTATACTTTTGTGCAAACTCTTCACGAAGTTCAGCAGTCACTTGGTCG
>Ga0208616_1000322_pt1 | contig 14631 bp, 25 predicted proteins | sample CryBogCBE16Oct07_FD_184575 | JGI IMG/M metagenome (GOLD analysis project Ga0208616, IMG submission 184575) | Freshwater microbial communities from Crystal Bog, Wisconsin, USA - CBE16Oct07 (SPAdes) (version 2) | ecosystem: Environmental > Aquatic > Freshwater > Lake | place: Crystal Bog... | reverse complement strand
TTCTGGAACAAGTAGAGTGACATATCCCCAACGCCAACCTGTGCTATAGGTGATGGTCTTGTCATCTTTTCTAAAAAATTCAATCTCTGTAACACTCTTTTTATAGCGTGTAGATACCTTGTATTCGGTTAGTTTTTGCGTTTCTTCACTTGACATTGATTTTCACTTTCTTTAAGTAGGTTTGTATTCTGCGATCAATATATTCATCAAGGTGTTCCTTGAAATTTTCTTTGACGACTGGTAAAATATTTTGACGAATATTATCAGCCATTCGCCATTCGCCTTCGTCATTATGATGCCATTCATCATCTAGAGTATCAATAAGTTTCTCTAGCGAGTTAATAAAATCTTCAATTATTTCACTGCTTTTTCTAACCATGTTATTCAGATTCCACTTCATGGTCAGAATCTTCGGCATCGTCCATATCAAATATATCTTCTTCGTCTGCCATATCTGCAATTAAATCAGATATACCAAATGCTTCATCAATATCACTAGGAACGTTTTCACGAATTTCATCGGCGCTCATATCGCCATATTCATACACTTCGTCATCATCTTCTGTAGTATATTTGCCACAGAAAGCCATTCCTTCTTCATTATAATAGGCTGTAATTGTAAAACCCATATCGCTCATTTCACGATAAAATTCAATAGGCGGTGCCCAAGCAGTGTCAAAACTCAAATCAACACTGGTATCGCCTTCTGCAACTTCTACATTATCCATGCCATCGGTATCAGGTTCCCACTTGGTCCCCCAATTAGAAACTGCCCAATCATACCAACTGCTATAACCAAATTGTTCTGCATTGCGTTTAGTAATTTCTGCTTGGCGTTCTTGCCAGCCATCACCAGTAGGTGCTTCTTCAAGTAATTCTGGTGGCATAGGTACAAATTCATTAAAGAATTTGCCTTCATTGTAAGTTTTTGCAAGACGTTGAATTTCTTTTGAATCTTCATGACTAAAAGTTGCATTATTATAACACCAATTTGGCATGTTTGGCTCCTATGATTTCTTATATCATAGCGCAAGGTTTAATAAGTGTCAAGAACTTTTTTTAAATTTTCAATAGATAGACCTGTTCTACCACTTGTCATTTTGGTTATAATTTCACGATTTTTAATAAATCGATTTATATTATCTTGTTTATATTGTGCCCACTTTTCAATCGGCCAATTACAAATCTTTTCTAATTCGTCGATTGCTTTTTTAATTCGTATATGCGGATCACTTTCTTGATTATAACTTTGATCAATAATATCATCAAATAAATCTAATCCTTTTTCTCGTAAAAATACATCATGATCTTTAAGTGCAATAAAAATAGGCACCTGGCCCCATGCAAAAGGTTTTACTGTTTTCTCAGTGTAGAATGGCAAACTCCATGTAAGATGACTAAAGCCATTATAATGAAAATCATGATCAAAACTTGTTTCATGAACTATATTAATAAATGCTGTTTTCATTTCATCCAACGTACCATAATGTTGAAATGCATGATTGACAGGCACAAAACCATCAATATAAAGTGGAAAAGTATTTTTATATCTATCTGGTATCATTGCCAATTCGATTGGATTTAGTTGTTGATAGCCACTGCCAAAAGAGATAATGCCATATTTTTGTAAATTTCTATCTAAAATATCAACAGTGGCTGCTATTCTGTGTGTTCTTATTAGTCGCACTAAACTAACAAAATGATGCGTTGGCAGTATGGTTGCAGCACTGTCTTTTAATGGATAATCTCCAAAGAAAACTGAAAAATCTGTAGCAAAACGAATAGGCTCGTCAAATTGATGATGCGCACCAGAGTATATAATCATTTCATTAGTTGGTATATTACAATTTTGACTTATATCATCTATATGAAATTTTAAATTATGTCGATAACTTGGCGCTTCGGGCAACATTTCAAAAATTACAATAAATTTCAAATTATTTTCACTTGCGCTTTTTTGATATTGTTGAATGTCTGGATACACATCAAATGGCAAAAAATTGCCATCGCTATCCCTGTCATGAAAACTAAAACAATCTATGATGAATAAAAATTTATCGTGTAAATCAATTTCTTGCAATAAAAAATCAATATTGCCAACATGATCTTTGCCACTATAATAAACATAATTTTGTTTAGAAATTGTTTGATAAAGACGGTTTCTTGATGGCATAACTTATTTATAAAAATAATGTACGCATATTTTGCTCTTGATCCAAAGCATATTTAAAAAATGTATTGCGATTTGCTACTAATCTATCATACATTTTATAATACATGTTCATAGCATACTCACGTCCTTGGTTTTCTAACCATTGTAAATTTTTAATAATATTTTTTGCTGTTTGTGATTGTTGGGCATTTAATGGTAAATTATCACTTACATGTATTTTGTATGGCCACAAATCTTCAAAAGTATCAAAACCACGAAGTTCTAAATATTCAGGTAAATGACGTGAAGACATACACATAAAAGGTCGCATACCAATAATTGGTTTGTAAATCTTTTCGCTTACAAATTGTGAATTGGTTGGACAAAATTGTGTTTCTGATACTATATTAACAAACGAATTTTGCCAAATATCTAATCTACCTAAACTAAAGATATCATTAGGTATGTCTGCCCATTCATCATTTGGCGCTTCATCTAAATTATATTCAACATCGTTAGCAAGTACTATTGAGGATATAGCAATATTATCTTTAGTGCCAAATGTTATAATACCACTGTCTTGCATATTAGATGATAGTAATTTGCTTACTAATTCTTGACGATGTGGATGTGGTTTGCGATTATAACTTAAGTATAAATTTTCTACAGACCGCAATTTTATTTCATCAATTGCATAATTTTTAAATTTTCTTAAAGTTAATATAGCCCAAAAATCTAAAAAATTATCGCCGCTTGTATAACCAAATTGCTGCACAACAAATTGTAATAGGGCATTTTGTATATCATTTGGTATTTCTAACGGGTCTGCAAGTATTCCTAAAAAGATATTTTTTGGATTTTTATCCAACACCGCTATTAAATCATCTTGTGCCAACCAATTACAGCTTAATAGCAAATTATTATCGCCATAGTTTTTTTCAATATTTCTTAATACACTTTCAAATATTTCATTTTCTAGCGTACTCACCGCCCACTGTTTTGGAAATGGCGATGATAAAACATGTGTAGGCATTATAAATTTATAACATTACATCCATTTATAGACATACCAGTGCGCCATGGATCAATAACGATACTGCCACTTATAAAGTCATATGAATGAATCCAATCATGATGATATGAGATTAGATAAACAACAGGTTCAGCGCCTTTATACTCAATTTTATTAAGCGGATCATGATAGAATAGCGTACCACCTAATTCTTCTACATAATGTCCAACAAGTAGTGCATAACTACCATCACGATTAGGAACATTTGGTTTATAACTTTGTCCTAATATAACAATTGGCAATTTGTAATTGCATAGTGTTTGTGCCATATTTTTAGCTTGTGCTTCACGAACTTGCATTACATTACCAAATAAATCATAGCCAAGATCAAGTTCTTTTGCTAACCAACGAAGTGCAATATTATCACGAGGATGACAAGCACCGCCATCACCTAAACCAGCAGTCATATATTTGTGACCCATAATACGACGAGTGCAATCAGCTAGTGCAGTTGTTATATTATCTACATTCATATGTCCAAGACGCTGTGAAATGTCATATATTGTATTAACGAGCGCAAGTTTAGTAGATATAAAAGTGTTATAAAATATCTTGATTGCTTCTGCATCTTCCCATGTGCCAAATTCATAGCGACTGCCTTCCAAGCAACATGTTTTATAAATTTCAATTAGACTATCGACATTATCATTGTTTTCACTGCCAATAATAATCATTTCTGGATCAATAAAATCTTGTGCAACTGTTCCAACAGCAATGAGATAAGGATTATAAATGATGTCAGGAATAATTGGTGCAAGTTTGCGACGTACAGTGCCAGGCAATACAGTTGAAATTAGCACAACTTGTTGATACGGTGTTTTATGTTGTGCAATTGTGGTTAGAACAGTCTTAAGGATAGAATAATCAAAATCTTTGACAGGCAAATGACTTGTTGGAGTTTCGCCACCATATGTGCTTTCATGTGGCGTTGGAACAGCAATAAAAATAAAATTACTATCTTCAATAGCATCTTGAATTGTTTCTGCAGTTTTAAAAGGCGCAGCGATTGGTTGTGTATCGTAACCAACTACTTCATAATATTTGCTCATAACGCTTGCGCACGGCAATCCTAATTTTCCCAACCCAATCATTGATAGTTTCATTACATTATTCCATTGTTAAAAACAGTTTATTCTTTAATTTATCATCTTGCGGTGTAGGTTTATATAATTCAAGTTGCCATCTGATTTTCATAAATTTTTCTTGAATTTCTTTATAAACATCTAAATTGTTTGTAAAACTATCTACTATAATTTCTTTGAGCAAATGTTCCATTTTATTTACTTTGTCAATAGTAGTTTGTTTAAATTCATGATGCAGAGTTTTTTCTAGATACTGCATATGTTCAAGTGGCGTAGGATGATAATCTTTAAAGTGTGGATGAATGTTTTCTTCTACTTGTCGCATTTTATACCAAATATCATCGTTCCATAATACTGTGTAAAAACTATCTTTAATTTTATCAAGATGTGGTTTGTAAAGTGATATTAATTTTCCAAACTGACTGTTAGTACTATATTCTTCATGACTAAATTGATCAATAAATTTAGACAAATTAAGCATGGATAAAAAAGTAAAATCAATATTGTTGCTGCTTAATATACTATCGACTGCAGCAATATAAGCAAAATCTCTCACTGCACATCCTGTAGGATCAATATATTTTTCAACAAATTCTGCAGAATATTTTTGTTGAGTAAAAATATTACCTGGCAATAACCATTTTTTATTAATCCAACGATCTTCTCTGCAAACATTTGTCCAACAAACTATTACTAAATCATTTTCAGTAAAGTTGTATAAAGTTTTTGCTTGAATAAATGTATTAAAAATAAATTGATTGCCGCCACCACTTGCGCCAAAATTATAGAGTGGAATACCTAAATCATATGCTAATATTTCAGGCCATGCTGGCCAAGCAAAATTAGTAAAACTGCAACCAAATGCAAATAACCTATCATATTTTTTCATATAATTAATTATCGCCACCCCAACGCATGGCAATAAATGCTTGGTCTGCCTGCTCGCCACCACGCACTTCCCAATATGGATCACCACTATTCCATCTGTGTATGCAAAGGCAATCTGGATAGTTGTCAGACATCCACTTTTTAAATTCATAATTTATAACAATAGCACTAGCAGGAAACGAAATACTCATATGCCAACGTTGTGGTCCTAAATCATGGACTCTTATTTTTGCCATTACCCAAATCTCATTACAAAAAAAGTATAGTCTTCTGGTGTATTAAACCGCACAAACCATTGGTCATCGTCATCATCATCGCCAGCATATCGTTGTGCCTTGGCATTAAATTCGGTCAGTAGAACAACTTCATTAAAAACACCTTTGCTCTTACAATATGTCGCAAAGTTTTTCCACATGGTGTTCGTTGAATCGGTCCAATTATGCGGAATCCAAAAACCATTTTCAAAATCTAGATTAATCATGCTGACCATCGTGCTACGAATAATGCTGCTATTTCACTATTAGGAAAATCAATCCAATAACCCTTGCCAGTAAAAGTATTTACTTTCCAATCAATACCATACGCATAACCTTGTTCAGTCATCCAGTGAACAATATCTGGATGTGGATGCAATTGATCAAATCCAGTTTCATAATATAACCACTTATGAAGCATGGCATCTGGTATGTCAATATCACAAATCATGCAAACCTCAATGCAAAATATAAGATAATACCTTCATCAACCGTGTCATCAAACTCACAAAAAAGTCCAGAGACAACCCGCTGTCCTTTGGGCGTTGTAATTTTATGTTTAAGTTTCCAATGCGCACCCTCTGGCATATTATCCAGACCTTCGGCCATAAGACTGCTATTGGTAACTGGCCCGATATTTCGTTTCAACCATTCCATAACTTTGCTTATATTGTGTTTGTTGTCTATTACTATTACACGACTCATATTTTTATAATAGCATAAATTTAAAAAATTGTCAAGCAATACTAGAAAGTTGCTCTATTGTAGTAATACTACTGTCACGCTTACATAATTCAATATACTTGTTTTTGTCACGGCTCCATTCGCTGCCGTTCCACCATTCAAATCCGCTTAAATGTGCTTTATAAACTGAACTTTTTTCATAACCACTGCCAATATAAAGATGTTGCAACCCAAGTGATTGCGCATATTGAACTTCGTGATGCAACATCTCTGCGCCAAATTCCCATTGGACATGTAAAATATAGGCATTGAACTGACTTTCTAATCCGCCGATATATTTTATAAACTTGGTAAATCCACGTAGAGCATCTGGAAAGGCACAACCACGCCAATAATATTCCATCCATGCATCACGCTCGCTAATCACAAATGGATCATATAGCGGTTTAAACTTTTTATCATAAAGATACTTTTCCCATAATCTTTTATATTCTTCATTTGGCACATCTACAAAACGCACATCATAATCATAAACGGTTTGCAGATACTTCCAATCCTTTAAAACAATGCGTGTGCTGCGTGATTGATACCATCCACCATTATACCATAGCCAACCGCTTGCCAATGCCTCACTCTCTTCGTGTGGTTCGCATTGCAAATTGGCATGATACAGTTGTAGGCTATTTTTTTCTTGTTGCCCAAAATAATGGTCATAAGTAATCTTCATATGGATAATTATATAGATTTAGAAACTGCAAAGCAAGATTTAAGTGATTGGATTGTCAATTTTCTTGATATTCCACAAGCAGTATTGAATAATATTGCTCCTTGTCCTTTTGCAAAGGCTGCACTAATTAACAATAAAATAAATTTTGTTATTGGTAGTGATAGCATAATTCAAGATATGCTATTGCTTAATTCACAGTGGAATAGTGAATATGAAGGGGTAGTACTCATTTATTCACGGGATATTGATGCTGAAAAATTTAGTGAAAGCGTAGAATATGTTAATCAATATTATTACAAAAACAGTGGTTTGTTAGCACTTGAAGATCATCCACTGGTTATAGAAGATATAGCAGGTTTGCGTTTTAATAATCACAAATATGCAATCATTATTATTCAACGTGCAGAAAAGTTACAGAAAGCAAGCGAAATTCTTGCCAAGCGTGGTTATTATAAAAATTGGACACGCCAAGATATTGAAAGTGTTGTTACATGGAGATGGTAATTGTATAGTGTTTATAATCATTGGGACAGACTAAAAGTATGTGCCGTAGGTCGCTCTTATCCACCTGAATTTTATAGTTTTATCAATAATCCACGCTTACGATCTTTGTTTGAAAAAATTGCTATAGAAACAGAAGAAGATTATCAAGGATTAATTAATAAATTACATGAGTTTGGCGTAGAAACAGTTCGCCCAAATGTTCCTGATATTGTTCCCGAAAAATATTATAACAGTGGTTTGCGTATTCCAAGTCCTATTAGCATGAATCCACGTGATCAAATGATAATGATTGGTGAAGAATTTTTTATTTTTCCATATGAATATAATATAAGAAAAACAAGTGGAAAATTACCAGATCGCCTTATCGATGATCCAGAAGGTTTAAGTTTAGATACAAAAAATCTTGTTAATTGGTGGCACCCTATTATGGAAAAAATAAAATCTGCAGGCAATTTAGTGCATGATTATAGATATGAAGATGGTAAGTTATTTGCTGTTTTGAAAAATATAAAAGTTAATGGCATCACAAGAATTGGTAGGGATTTATATTTTGGTACAAATGATTTTAACGTTACAACTGTAAAAGAAACAATTATTTACAGCAAAACATTTGTTAAAAAATACCTTAAAAACAAATATAGAACTCACTTTATTGAAACTGATGGTCACATGGATGGTTGTTTTACACCCGTTGTGCCTGGTTTAATTGTAAGCACATATGATATGGGAAATTACGAAAAAACATTTCCTGGTTGGGAAGTTGTTACTTTTCCGCACCGATTAGAAGTAGTAGGTGATTGGCTTAAACTTAAAAAAAAGAACAATGGCAAATGGTGGATTGCAAACAGCGAAAATGATGATGAATTAATAAATTTTGTAGAAACCTGGCTTCATGATTGGTTGGGTTATGTTGAAGAAACAGTATTCGATGTAAATTCTTTAGTAATAGATGAAAAAAATGTTTTAGTAACTGGGTATAACAAAATTGCTTTTGATGCTTATGAGAGACATGGCGTAACGCCACATATTGTTCCTATGAGACATCGTTGGTTTTGGGATGGTGGATTAAGTTGTGCTACTGCAGAATTACATCGTGAGGGTGTAATGCAAGATTGGTTTCCAGAAAGAGGATAAAATGTTACAAGTATATCAACCTTGGGATAAACTTAAAACATGCATAGTTGGCAAACCGTTTTCGCCACAATTTTTTAGCTATATTAAAAATCCACGTGTGCGAAATGTATTGGAACGTATTACAACTGAAACAGAAGAAGATTTTCAAGAACTAATAAAGATATTAGAACAATTTAATGTAAAAGTTTTACGACCAAATATAAGTGATAATTTCCAAGATTATTGGGATGACAAGCACAAACATTATAGGTCAGCGCCCATGACTCCTCGTGATTTTGCTGGTATGTTTGGTAACACATTTTTTTTCGATGAAAAACTTTCAATGCCTGCATGGACTGCAGATAACACATATGCTTACAAAGATATTTTAAATGTTATATCAGAAAATGGCAATCCTATTATTAAAAATACTAGAATTACAAGTGCTATAGTAAGCAGAGTAGGCAAAGATTTGTATTTTGGAACCTGGCACGACATACAAGAGATATGGGAAAATATAAAAAAACCTAATTGGCCACAGAAAATACCAAACAATTTTTTTCTACATTATCTTTATGATAAACCTTGGTTTTTAAAAACTTTTATTAGAAAAAGTAGGCGCAAAGAATACAAAGAAGTTATACAAAAATTGTTTGATAAAACTCTTAATGATCAATTACAATATTTTCTTGATAGTCACAGATGTCATGTGTTTGATTCTGCTGGTCATATTGATGGTTGTTTTACGCCAGTTGTGCCTGGTTTAATTATGAGTATTCCAGACTATCAAGATTATAGTGAGACTTTTCCTGGTTGGGAAGTTGTTTATTGCGAAAAAAATCCAATGAGCGAAGAAGATGCCAAATTAAAATTTTTAGCTACCAAAAGTAGAGGCAAATGGTGGGTACCAGGCGAAGAAGATAATGATGAATTTACAAATTTTGTTGAACAATTTATGCCTAATTGGACTGGCAATTCACAAGAAACTTATTTTGATGTTAATATGTTAGTTATTGATAAAAAAAATGTTATTGTTAGCGGCTATAGTAAAAAAATGTTTGAAGCATTTAACAGATGGGGAATCACACCACATGTTGTTAATTTACGTCACAAATATTTTTTTGATGGAAGCATACATTGCATGACATGCGATTTAGACAGAGAAGGCGAAATGGAAGATTATTTTCAAGGTCGCAACCAATATCACACAGAATATCACAGAGATTTTGATTTTTTAACTGAGGACAGTGATGAACATTTATAATATTTGGGCTAATATTAAAGAAGGTATTACTGCCGAAGAATTTGTACAAAAAATGAGTGCGTACTTAGACCGTCTTATTGAAACTGGCAATATGGAAGCCTATCGTATTATGCGTATGAAGCTTGGCTTTCGTTCTATGGATATCCCTGAATTCCATATCATGATGGAATTTACTGATATGGGACAACTTGATCGTGCAATGAGCAATACGCTTAAAGACAAAAAAACCGACACATTACATGTCGGTTTTAATCAGTGGGTAGATATTGATACGATACAGCATGCACTGTATCGTGACTTTCCAGATTAATATTCTCGCACTTCAAGAATATCTTGTGGTTTAAATCCCATCTGGTTTTGTTCAAATCGAATACAGGCTACTTCAAAATTTCTGGCAATACAATCAAAGATACCGCCGCAATCCATCTTAAAAACAAAACGCTTCATATTAAACTCCCTTTGCTAACATTGCATCATCATACCGTTCAATGGCATGACCAAGTTCTTCATACATTGCACGATCAAGATTATCTGCATAATCACGAAGGTCATTGGCAATATAATGAATTTCTACGAGCGTATCTGCCTGTGAAATTTCAGAACGCTTGCACCGTGCAAGAACAGACTCGATACGGGCGGCGAGGGCAGTTGCTTCATTGACAGTCATTTGTTTTCTCCATTGCTTATATTGCCAATATAACACGGATTTATGGTTTGTCAAGCACTTTTTTACGTAATAATTTGGCTAGACATAGGGGGTTCTGGCAAATCTGCAACTACATCTAGTACTTTTTTATACCATTTTTGGTGAAGTACATTTACTAAATTGTAATCTAAATTTAAATTAAGATTAAAATTTATAATATTGACATAGTTAATAGGATCATTTGTAAAGATATAATCGCTTACAATAGGCAATGTTTTGTTATCTATAGTACGTTCCATTACGTCATGTGCATGATGAGATTTAAATTCGTAATAATAATACCTGTAATCATAATATGCCATGTCGTGATGTAAGAAAGCACGTTTTCTAAACAGTGAGTCGAGAGAAGAATCTTGAGGAAAGTGAATAGTGATATATGATTTATTTGGAAATGCATCTAGCAATCCACGTGCTTTAAACGATAAAAAAGAACCAATATGACAATTAAAAACATTGCTGCGTGAAGCAATGCTATCTATATTATTTGCTATATAATCTTGACTTTGTGAATGTAATTGTCCAATGTTTTTATCATGAACATGCGCATTAATTTCTAAATTATCATAACTATCATTTTTAATTCTATTGGAAAATTGCGCATCTGTGCTGATCATATTTGCTAAATGATGGCCACCCATATAACATGGATATACAATAAAAATATTTCTAAGCATATTAATCTACAATTGGTGGTATGTTAGTTTTCTTTCTAGGCCGACCCCACTGTGATTTAATGTCTGCAATTTCAGTTCGCTGTCCAGTTTCTATAATTGAAATTTTTCCACCACGCTTTATAAAATCTTCAACTGCGCTTGCAGCAAATTTTCTATCAGATTCTCGTTTATTTGTCATTCAAAATTCCATAAGGGTTAAGTTATGACTATACCACAATAAAATAATAAGTCAATTTATTTTTGAAAGCTATTTTGCTTTATGTGTGATTTTTGGGCCACATTAATATTTTCTGGTAGGTTGTTTTGTTTGTTTGATGGGTAATTTGTGGGTAATTCTTTATTATTATAGCCAGAAATTTGCTGCACAGTGTGTTTCAACCGTTTAATAATTTGTAATTCAACCAACTCATCATCATATAATTCATTTAGTAGCATTAAAATATTTATTGATTATTGGTGCATTTTATTATATGTTAGTTTTGTTAGGATAAATATCTATGCTTCCCGAATTGTGGGGGGCATGGCAGCGATGCAAATCGAAATTTTAACACCGTGGGAGTAAAATCAAACGTTGCCTTCAACTAATAAAATATTTTTTTATAGTTGAGAAAAAATTAGACAAACTTCGTTGTCTATGATATAACCACAATCAGAAAGGAAAATATAATGAAGAATATTATTACAACTACTATGGCTCTATTAGCACTAACTGTTGCAGCAAATGCAACTGATCTACCAAGCAAGACTAAGGCACCTGCAGCACCTGCTCCAGTTGCTGCGCCAGCACCTGCTGCTCCTACAGACGCAATCACTATTGGTATTCAATATGATAGCGATCCTGTAACTAACAGCAATGCTAAGCAACAAGATACTCAAGCATCAATCAACTGGGTTCATCAGTTGGGTGGTGGTCTTGCTGTTGGTGCAAAGGCTGCTATGGCAGACACTGCCAATGGCGGCAATGTATTCAAGGGTAATGCAGAAGCTGATGCTTATTACACTATGCCAGTATTCGCAGGTCTTAATCTAAAGGCTGCTGTTGGTATTGGTGCTAAGCAAAATAGCGGTAGTGCTGCTTTTGATTACTATGCACTATATACAGGCGCTGATTACAAGTTGAACGACAGCATCACTCTTAATGCGATTAACTATCGTTATCGCAATGCGTTTGATACTATTAACAACTTTGAATCACATCAGCTTGCTACTGGTGTAACTTACAACCTAGACACTTATAATGCTGTTCAGGGTCAGTTCTCACGTACATTTGATACAAGTTGGAATGCAACTCAGGACTCATTTACTCTTAACTATATCCGTAAGTTCTGATATAGATAAAATAGATAAAAGAAAAGGCGGGAATTTTTCCCGCCTTTTTTATTACGTAATAAAAAATTTATTTTGATATAATATAAGGTTTGTTCCACTTGCCGATATTGACATCAACATACCAACCCACATCAAAATAATCGGTCTGTGGATCGCTGCGGTCGTGATTGCCATCATTCATGGCAGCTAAAATTTCCTTCAAGAAATTCTTAGCCTTGCCGCTAAAATGGTCTTGATACCAATAAGGGTTGATGTCAATATGATCCACCGCTGGCGAACCAAGACGGAAACCGCCAGGCTGATTGCCAACAGTTTCATTATAATTTTGGATAAAGTCAATAGGACCGCTCTTGACATTAAGCACAAGGGTCATATGATTAGAAACCGCCAACGAACCCTTGACGCCATACTTGGCAAGGATTTTCTTAACCGTAGGGGCAATCTTGGACTTCTTTTCCTGCGACATATAAGCCATAACCGTTCTCCATCAGTTGACTATAATTTAATATAACACAGATTTAAGGGCTGTCAAGGGTTATTTTTTACCTACATATGTCATTACAAAGGTAGTTGAGCCATCAGGATGTTGGTGGCTACGAACAATAGCCCAACCACGACCTTGCAAATCACGCAATTTCTTTCTGGTATAGGCGGGTTTTCCTGTAAAAACCATTGTTTTCTCCATTGCTTGACCTTATATTATTAATATAACACGGATTTAAAGGTTGTCAAGCTATTTTTTTCTGAAAAATACGAGAATATTCATATTTTTCTGGACAAAATTTGCATTGATCTATGGGATTTTCAAGGGTTTTTAGGATATTTGAGTCATTTTTTACCCCTTCCGCGGTAATAGGATTATAATCCATAATAAGATTTTTATCTTCTTCTGAAACTACCAATTTTTCTGTGAATTGTGCTAACAAATGTGGCAAAACTAAGGTAACTCCGCATTTATATAATTTCCCTTCCCACATATGATGGCATGTTTTCATGTCACATTCCGCATGGGAAATTTGTGGATCGCTGCTATGCAGTGTATATTCTAACCCACGTTCGATAAGAGAGTTTTGATGAAATACGTAAAATAACCATATTTCAAAATTTACAGCTTTTTCTGTAGTTCCACGAATTATTTTTAGCGGCTCAAGTGTCAATTTTGCTTTGAATTTTCCAAAACATGACTGTATATTTTTTACGGCACCATCAAATAGCTTTTCATTATGCACACTAACTTTTACCATAATGTCATTGCGTATAATGGCATCGATTAATTCACTATTCTTTTTTGCAAGAAGAATGCCGTTTGTATGTAGCGTAATATGCGCACTTGGCCATAGTTTTCTAAGGTCGCTCATTATTTTTATAATATTTGGATGTAAAAGTGGTTCGCCGCCAATAATCCCAATGCGTTTAAATCTTACTATTTTTGCCCATTTTTTATATAGCGGCAGGTAAGTTTCCCAATTGGTCGAACCTGTAATGCGAAAATTATTAAAACGATTGCAGTTTGAACAAGCTAAGTTACAATCATGGTTAAGGTAAAATTCTGTGTATTCGATGACCTGTCGTTTCATTGGGTGCTGCACATATTATTTACGGTTTATTTGTTTTTTGCATTAGACGAGCAATTTTTGCTTTAGCATCTTCTGCAGATTTAGGAAAATTCTGTAGTGAAATCGAAGCTTTTGCAACATCTTCTGGTTCTGGTTTTGGCAATGTTATAGGTTTTTTTGCCGGTCTATCGTTTTCGTAGTCATATCCTTCAACATCCCTTTTATTAGCAGTAGCTATCCAATGATCAAGTTCCCACATTGCTTCTGCAAGGTTGAAAACCAACATAAATCCTAATATTGATAAAAGAAAAATTAATGCCCACATTTTTACTATTTTAGCATAATTGGACCATTTGTCAAGGGTTTTTTAAACCGTAATATAATTAAAAATAATGCTTGACAAATACCTAAACCATGGTATTTTACGTTATGGGGCAATGCATGCCCCCTTTTGGGCAAGGTCTGCCCGCTACATGAAGGAGTTACCTATGGAATATCGCAGTTATTATTTCGGATACGGAATGAATACCCACCCTGAGCAGATGGCAAAGCGTTGCCCTGATGCTACCCTAGTAGGTGTTGCCTATCTGAACGACTATCGTCTTGTGTTTCGTAACCATGCCGAT
>Ga0208616_1000321_pt1 | contig 14636 bp, 9 predicted proteins | sample CryBogCBE16Oct07_FD_184575 | JGI IMG/M metagenome (GOLD analysis project Ga0208616, IMG submission 184575) | Freshwater microbial communities from Crystal Bog, Wisconsin, USA - CBE16Oct07 (SPAdes) (version 2) | ecosystem: Environmental > Aquatic > Freshwater > Lake | place: Crystal Bog... | reverse complement strand
TCGTGACGGTATTGCTGCCCGAGACACATTGAAATGTGTGGAAATGGCGCCTACGGTTGACCCAGAAGATGCGCTTAAAGCCGCTGATGCTATTGAGGCACAAGCAAAGCGGATTGAGGAACTAGAGGCTTCTATTGATAAAAACGACGAATGGGTAAAGTGGTTTATTGAGAAAACTGACGCCCGCATTGCGGAACTTGAAGCGGCGCTGAAACCGTTTGCTGATTATTGGGAACCGGGCACGGGACTTCACTGCCAGAATGTGGATACCAAAGAAGTGGGTGCTCGTGCTGCCGCTGATGTGTTCAAGCGGTATGGATTCACAGCCTATGCTGGCTCGAGACTGGACTAAGGAGAACATTGATGCGCAAGACTGTTGCTGCTAGCGTTATTGCTGCTACATTAATATCTGCTGCACCTGCAAATGCCTGGTATGGAGGATGGGGGTACGGCGGTGGTTGGGGATATGGGGGATGGGGTTACGGTGGGGGGTATGGCCCCATGTTGGGTGCTGCTGCTGGCGGTGCATTGCTTGGTGGCATCATCGGGGGTGTTATTGCGTCACAGTCCAGACCAGTATATGCTGCTCCAGTATACGCAGCACCTGTGTATGCTGCTCCGGTGTATGGGTCACCAGTTGTAGTTCAACAACCTGCCCCGGTTGTGATCCAAGCACCTCCCCCGGTTGTGATAAGACCCCCAGCTGTTAAATGTTATCCTGCCCGTGATTGGGATGCACTATTGGGCTGGGTGAATGTTACAATTTGTCGTTAAAACAATCTAACCAGGAGACTACGATGTCCAGTGAACAGCCTAAATTTTGGTCATATAGCTATAAACTAAGTCCGACACAATGGACTTTTGGATATACATATAATCCTTCAACATATGCGTCCGATGAAGACAGTTGGATGTATGAAGGTTCGATGAGTGATGAGGATGCCGATGCTGTAGCAAAAGCAGCTGATGCACTGTATTATCATAGGCTGGTCAATGAGGAAATGACTAGGTTGGCACAGATCGACAGTCAGATCAGTTCCAGCGATTTTAAAGAAGCACAGGAAATGCTAGATGAAATCTTCAAGCCTCGAGCTTGACAATAGACCATCAACTGTTTACAATATCGATCTAATCAGGGAGAATGAGCATGATTATAGTTGAAGTTAAAACATCAGCTGGCAAGGTCATTGAACGAGAAGAATTCTCCATTTATGATCTTGCTGTCAAGTGGTATGAGCGAGCACTAGAACTCTATGGCAAGGGTGTGAGTATTACTTTTGGAGACTCAAGTGCTGTTCTTCGTTGAAGGTAAGATACGCAAGACAGACTTTGTGGGTGAAATTAACAACTTCACCCACAGGGGACTTGTGGAAGCAATAGATCTGAATGAAGCATGTATCAAGTACGAGCAATATTGGATTGCTAAAAATGGAATAGGCGGTAACACGTATTTTATCGAAAGTTACGACATCAACGAGCCCATCATCTAAGTTTATCTGAATATTTTAAATTTAGATGCTAAGCCGTTTACAGCTTTGATTTTATCTTTGATAATTTTGACCACTGTGGGACTTACCATAACCTCATAGTGATTGAGATGAGCTTCAATCATTTCAACATCGTCTCTGGATTTCATGCTGGCAACCGAAACTACCCCGTCGTTTGGATGCAATAACCAGGGAACATGTCCGCCTGTGGTTACAACTTGACACCAAGGATGTTTTACTTGAAGTTCCCTTGTGGTTTTTATCAATCTACTGTCTGGTACAATATCATGTATTAGTCTGTAGTAAGGTAATACCCATTTGGCTATTTCTGCCACACTGCTACCGCTATACGGAGTAGATAGTGTTACCGCACCTAGAAACTTTTCTGGAAAATGGTTTGCTAAATGCAACCCATAGATACCACCCATGCTGTGACCTATTACAAACAAGTCTTTTTCTTCGGCGAGCTTTTCTTTCATAACCACGAAGTTGTGTTCAAATCCCATAGCAGCATTGTATTCTAATAGTATGTCGTTACCTTTGATATAGCTTCTTATATAGTTAAAGCTTTGTCCTGTAGCATTTGCACCGTGTATATATAGGTATTTCATCTAGCAATCTTTCAAAATCATATATACTATTTAAACCTTTTGTATTGACATTTTAACTGATACATTAAACAATATGCTATATGAATTGCATGTGGAGAATGTCAAATTGAAAATATTAAATACAGATGATTTTAAATTGGATTTTTGGCGGTTGGATTTGTCTTGTTTGCGATTACCAAAATTGCATGGTATGCGAAAACCAATGGCAATTACCATCAATGGTTGTAGCACAACTGAACATAAACTGATCGAAGAATGGTGTAAACAAAATAAAGTATTTAAATTGTATTCTAGAATGACATTTTTAGATTGGGCACCAGTAGATGATGAAGAAGAACTGTTTGAATTCACCAACAATGAACGCACTGTAATAGCCGAAGAATCAGTTATTAAACGTCTGATGAAATGGTTACGAACTTTACCTGAGAGAAATAGAGCTATACTAATAGATGATATGACCAGACAGGAAATCAAAAAAATTGTCAAAGACAATAATGCGTGGATCATTAAAGATTTAAACCATGTCAGATATGCAGTAGTTTTGGATGATTCTGCATTGGCTTTTGAATTGATTCTGAAGTGTGACTGACTGTAAACTTTGCTGTCAACACAAGGAACACCAGTGTCAACAGCTACAGTGATAATTCCAACTACCGGGTCTACTTGTTTAGACTCGGCTATCAGCAGTGTAGTAAATCAAACTCATAAAGATACACAGTGCTGGGTAGTAATAGACGGCCCCGAATTTGCTGCTAATACTCGCGAAATAACCAAACGATATCCATCGGTAAGAGTATTAGAACTAGCGGAGAACACTGGGGCTAATAACTTCTACGGACATAGAATTTATGCTGCTACTGGATTTTTAATCAATACAGATTACATATTATATCTAGATCAGGACAACTGGTTTGATCCAGACCATGTTGCAAATATGATTGCACATTTGGATAAGACAGGAGATGATTGGTGCCACAGTCTCAGAAAAATCCATGATAAAAATGGTAATTATCTAACCGATGATAACTGTGAAAGCCTGGGTAAGTGGCCGGCTTGGGTTGGTGAAAATGTACACCTAGTAGATACCAGTTGTTATTGTATTAAACGAGAAGTAATTACACGTATAAGTCAAGCATGGTATGCTGGATGGGGCGGAGATAGAATATTCCTTGCTAATATTGCACATCATTTTGCCAAATGGTCTTGTACTGGTAAGTATAGTTTGAATTATAGATTAGACGGTAACCCGGGATCAGTTAATGCTGAGTTTTTTACACAAGGTAATAAACTCATGTCAGATCAGTATCCAGCTGGTTATCCGTGGTCTGATATAAAATAAATTTTCAGAGGTTAACATGAGTAGAACCGGTCAAACACTAACAAGAATTTTATACACAGTTGAAGAGATTGTATCAAGAGCTGTACGATTAGTCATGCCAATAAATGGTGTCGGAACACCACTTGACATTCAAACAGCTCTAAAAGCCTGGGGATTTGATCCAGGCACAATAAACGGCGAATCGACTCCCGATACTGATGCTGCTGTTCGCGCATTTCAACATGAATTGGGCATACTACCAACTGGCATAGTTGACTTGTGGCTTTGGAACATCATGTCAAAATTACCACCGTTTGACCCTAACCAATTAAAGGGACTTGATCGTCCCCAGTATGTCAAACGAGTATTACAGGGACTGGGCTGGGCAGAATGTCAGGCCGCAGCAATAGTTGGTCAATCCATGCAGGAAAGTTTTTCAATTTTGAAATCAGATGTATGGGGGGACAAGGGAACTGCATTTGGTATCAACCAATGGCGTGGTGATCGATTGGAAAATTTAAAACAATTTGCTGTCGTACTGAATAAACCCATCGGTGATCTTGAAGTACAAGCCAGATTCATAGACTGGGAATTGCGAAATAATGAAAAGTCAGTGGGTGAAGCATTGGCTAGAACCAACACGTTAGATGATGCTCTTAAAGTAGCTATAGCCTATGAACGTCCTCGCGGTTATACTCCAGAAAATCCGCAAAATGGTGACGGTTGGGCAAATAGGGCCAAATATGCCAGGAGTTTAATAGCGTAGTCACAAGTATCAGTAGAAGACGTACTTCACTTTTAATATAAAATTTTCAACTGCTACTTTTGAGATCATAATAAATATCGTGGTATTTAATGATCTGGAAGGTTTTATATGGCAAATTATTATTGGGTCGGCGGAACCGGTAACTGGAGTGATTACGCTAATCACTGGGCAACTAGTTCTGGTGGATCAACATTTTACACTAACGCACCTACTAGTGCAGATAATGTGTTCTTTAACAATAACTCTGCGGCTATAGCATATACGGTTACAATAGATACAGCATCGGCTGCTTGTGCTAATTTTGATGCAAGTGGGATTACAAATGCTTCTTTTAACATGACGCTGACAGGCACTGCCTCGGTCGGTGTATTAACAGTAAACGGTAATTGGACGAATCCAACATCAACATATTTTGCTTGGACGACTTGGACAAATAGTGCTATAGTTTTTACTACTACAGGAACAATAATAACTAATAATGTTTCATTTGCACCTAATATTCAGATTAACGGTAGTGGTGTAACAGTGACCTTAGGAGGTGCTTTTACTAGCCCGTCGTCTGTATCGGTTATTCAGGGAACTTTCGATACAAGCGCGACTAATAATTATTCTTTTTCTACAGGCGTTTTACAAATAAATGCCAACAGTAATATTAAACAAGTAAATTTAAACGCATCATCTGTTACGTTAACTAGCATAACTCCGTACACAGATATTTCAACTGGTGGCTTCACTCTTAACGCTGGTACATCAACAATTACATGTTCAAGTGCAAGTAATGCAACGTTTGCTGGAGGTGGTAAGACCTTTTGGAATGTATTGTTCACTGGAACAGGTCTTGCAACTATTACTATTAGTGGTGCAAATACATTTAATAATTTGTCTTTTGCAACACCTGCTACTGTTAGAGTTATATCAATTTCTGCCAATCAAACAATTAATGGAACTTTGACATTATCTTCTTCTAGTTCATATATCACAAGGAATTTAATTGTTAGCACAACACCCGGTACTCAAATAACCTTAACTCTTAATGGTGCATCGTCGGCTGTAGCAGGATTTAATTATATTGATTTAAGAGATATGAAATTTGCTACATCGGGTGGCAGTACAGTTACGTTACCATTAACTGGAACAAGTATTGGCGATTGTGGTGGTAATGATAGTGGATCTATTACCGCCACTGTTGCAAAAACTGTTTATTACAGTTTAGCTGCTGGTGGCAACTGGAACTCAACAGCTTGGGCAACCAGTTCAGGAGGCACACCAGCAGCAGCTAATTTCCCACTAGTACAAGATAATGTAATAATTGACAATAATAGCGTTTCGTCGGGTAGTACCATAACTATAAATTCTGTTTGGTCAATTGGCAATTTATCTGCATCTGGTAGAACTCTTCCATTAACTATTGCCGGAGCGTATGGACCTTATTATCATGGCAGTGTCACCTGGAGCTCTGCAGTAACATATACAAGTACAGCAATATCAAATCTTTATTATTCTTACGGTCGAACAAATACCCTAACATCTGCTAATCTTTTTGCTTCATCTACATTAACAAGTTTCAGCTTGTGGAGCCCGTACAGCGGAACATTGCGACTTGCTGATAATTTAACTTTACCATCTGGATGTACTGTTACATTTAATAGCGGTAATTTAGATCTAGCGACTAATAATGTATCGATAACAGCTGGATTATTTTCAAGTAATAATAGCAATACACGGTCTATTGCTTTTGGCACAGGCAACATTACCTGCACAGGCGTATCTGCATCTGGTTCAACAGCTATTTGGTCTTGTGCTACGCTTACCGGCTTTAGTTATACTGGAATGCCAAACGTATATTGGACGGGCAACGGAACGGCAAATACTAGACAAGTAAACCACGGCAATACTGCGGGCGGAACTGCTGCTAACGCCGTGTCATTTATTGTAACTGCTGGCTCGGATACTATTTTAATATCTGCGCCTTATGTTGTGAATGTCGATTTTTCCAACGGCGGTGCTGGAACATTTACTGGAACATACACAGCGCCTAGCAACAATTTTTCTGGAAATTTAATACTTAAAAGCGGTATGTCGCTTACATCGGCGTCCGCTGTCCTAATATTTGGCGCTACGTCGGGCACTCAACAATTAACGACTGCTGGATTAACGCTAAATTTTCCCATATTTCAAAACAACCTAGGAGCAACTTTACAGTTGCAAGATGATCTTACTATGGGATCAACAAGAACGTTTACACTAACTTCTGGTACATTTAATGCTAATAATAAAAACGTTTCAGTTGGTACCTTCAGTTCGAATAACTCAAATAGTCGTACTATTACGATGGGATCAGGTACATGGACATTAAACAGTACAACAGGAACTGTTTGGAATACTTCAACAACGTCAAATTTAACACTTAATGCAAATACTTCAACTGTTATATGCACCGATGCTAATCCAACATTTAATGGCGGCGGGTTAACTTATAATAATTTAACATTTAATTCAACTACAGCAGGAACCATTAATATTAGTGGTACAAATACCTATAATAATTTCACTGTTACAGCTCGATCAACTCCGTCTGTAACTAGATTATCATTCAATAATAACAATGCACAAATAATAACTGGAACATTTTCAGTGAACTCAGGTGCTGCTAGTTTAGATATACGAACTAAAATAGACTCACCTTCACTTCCAAATGTTACAATTTCAGCTGCAACTGTTTCTCTAACGAATTGCGACTTCTCAGGAATAACGGGAGCAGGAACTGCTGCTCCGTTTACCGGAACAAGTTTAGGTGACGGAACTGGCAATTCTAACATAATATTTGCATCTCCAAAGACTGTGTACTGGAGTTTAACTTCTGGTGGTAACTGGAACTCTACAGCTTGGGCAACCAGTTCGGGGGGAACACCGTCTGCTGCCAACTTCCCACTACCGCAAGATACAATTTATATAGACAATACTGGGTTAACAACTGGCAATACTATCACATTTAACAGCACTTGGTATGTGGGAAATTTGATATCCACACGAACAACTGCTTGGAATTTTTACTTCACATCAATATATGGACCAACCTGTGTTGGAAATGTAACCCTTGACGCAAATGCTAACGTAACAACAGCAACTTATGGGATGACTTTTATATTATATGGTTCTTCTTCTGCTACGTTTACATCAAACGGAGCAACTATTTCTGTTCCTATAACAGTTTTTGCTAATAGCGGAGCACTTGCTATCAATGGTAATCTTACATTGGGATCAACAAAGTTATTTACCCTAACATCTGGAACACTTGATTTAACCAATGGCGGTACAGGTAATTATACGTTGTCAACTGGTCTATTCTATTCTAATACCACTAATACCCGAAGTATTGCATTTGGAACAGGTAGTATTACACTAACAGGTAATGCAACAACAGTTTGGAGTTTCAGTACTATAACAAACTTTTCTTATACAGGTACCCCTACAGTAAACCTCACTTATTCTGGGGCTACTGGTACACGAACTGTAGTTATTACCGGTAGTGGTGCTACTGCATCAAATACAGTCAATATGAACATATCTGCTGGTTCTGACGTAATATCAGTATTGGTAGGATGTTATTTTTTAAATCTTAATTTTACAGGATTTACTGGAAATTTAAGACATGTGGGCCTGGGTATATATGGAAACCTTACATATTCAAGTGGAATGACATTAGGTCCCATATCCGGAACAACTAGTTTTGTTGCATCGTCTGGAACTCAACAGATTACCTCTGCCGGACAGACGTTAAACTTCCCAGTAACACAGAACAACTCCGGTGCAACTTTACAGTTACAGGACGATTTAACTTTAGGATCAACACAAACATTTACGTTAACGTCGGGTAATTTAGATTTAAACGGTAAAACAGCTACAGTTGGTACATTTAGTGCAACTGGTGCGTCAACTGGTGCCATCACATTCAACAGGGGTAAAATTACAGTAACTGGCAGTTCATTTGCTGCACCTAGTTCTAACCTAACCATATCAGCTGGAACAGGTAATGGTACCATTAGTATGACTTCGTCTAGTGCTAAAACATTTACAGGTGGCGGACTCGTTTGGCCTGCAACACTAGATCAGGGTGGTACTGGTGGGTTAGCTATCACCGGTGGAAATACTTTTGCTGACATGACTGCTTCTGGTACACAAACAGGACCATCAACAATAATATTCCCAAGCGGTAATACAACTACATTTACCAATGCATTCAGTTTAACAGGCACTGCTACTAGTTATATAACACTGTTACCCAGTATGTCTGGTTCTCCGTACACACTTAGTCTAGCGAGTGGTACTGTTAATAGCAACTTTTTAAATATAACCAGTAGTATTACAACTGGCGGTGCTACATGGTATGCTGGAGGTAATAGTATCAATTCTGTTGCTACTAGTGTTGCCACAATTACTCAAGCCTGGGCTACATTGGCTGGTAGTGCTTGGCCGTACGGAATAGCAATAGACGGTTCAGGAAATCTTTATACAGCTAATTTTAGTGACGGTACCGTATCCAAGATTACACCTAGTGGTACAGTCACTCAAGCATGGGCTACATTGGCTAGTGGTACTAATCCAAATGGAATAGCAATAGATAGTTCCGGTAATGTTTATATATCTAATCAATATGGCAATAGCGTATCTAAGATTACATCTGCTGGTGTAGTTACTCAAGCCTGGGCTACATGGGCTAGTGGTGCTTATCCAAATGCAATAGCAATAGACAGTTCTGGTAATGTTTATACTTCCAATAATAACAGTACTGTATCCAAGATTACACCTAGTGGTGTTCTTACTTATCCATGGGCTACATTGGCTAGTGGTGCTTATCCAAATGCAATAGCAATAGATAGTTCTGGTAATGTCTATACTGCTAATTTTCTCAACAGTACCGTATCTAAGATCACACCTAGTGGTACAGTCACTCAAGCATGGGCTACATTGTCTGGTAGTGGTGCTAATCCAACTAGAATAGCAATAGACAGTTCTGGTAATGTTTATACTTCTAATAATAACAATACTGTATCCAAGATTACACCTAGTGGTACAGTCACTCAAGCATGGGCTACATTGGCTAGTGGTACTAATCCAACCGGAATAGCAATAGATAGTTCCGGTAATGTTTATACGGCTAATGGTAACAATACCGTATCCAAGATTACACCTAGTGGTGTAGTTACTGATCCATGGGCTACATTGGCTAGTGGTGCTGTACCATATGGAATAGCAATAGATAGTTCCGGTAATGTATATACGGCTAACGAAGGTAACAGTACCGTATCTAAAATTGTTAATAGTTCAGTTGTACCAGGTCAAGGCGGCAATACCGGATGGACTTTTGGATGGGTTCCCAGTATAGGAAACGGTATTACATTTGGTCCTGGTATACAATTTACATAATTTAAAATTATTAACTATTATACCGTAATAAATATCCCTGTATTTAATAATTCTAAAGGTATTGCATGACCACTTATAAAATATTCCTCACAGCTGGTACTAGTTGGACTGTCCCAAGTGATTGGAACAACAATAACAATACTATCGAAGCTATCGGTGCAGGTGGTGGTGGTGGCGGTGGCGGAAGTCCGACTACTAGCGGCGGCGGCGGTGGCGGTGGCGAATACCGCAAATTAACAAATGTTACACTCACACCAGGCGGAACTCTTACTTACTCTATAGGAACAGGTGGAACGGCTGGTAGTAACGGTGTTAGTGCTGGCGGTAAGGGTGGAAATACCACAGTTAATACCACTACACTAATAGCAGTCGGTGGTGGCGGGGGTGCACTGAATACCACTGCGGGTGTTGCAGGAACCGGTGGTACTGGTGGTACTGGGTATGCCGGTGGTGCAGGTGGTGCAGGTTCAGCTGGTAGTGCAGGCGGTGGTGGTGGTGGTGGTGCCGGTGGTCCAAATGGCGCAGGTAATACTGGTGTTGGTACACCCGGCGGTGGCACAGGTGGTGCTGGCGGTTCCGGTGATGCTGGATCTGGCGGAACAGCTGGTTCGGGTAGTTCAGTAGGTGGTGGTGCAGCAGGTGCAGGTGGTGCAGGTGCTGAATATACAGCTATTACAAGTACTGCTATGGTTACGTCGTTGTCAGCTGGGTCTCAGCCTGATGCAATTACAGTAGATAGTTCAAATAATGTTTATATAGCTAATTATGGTAACAATACTATAACCAAAATCACATCTGCTGGGGTTGTAACACAAACTTGGGCTAGCTTGGCTTCTAATAGTAATCCATGCGGAATTGCAACAGATAGTGCTGGGAATGTTTATACAGTTAATTATAACAATACTTCAAGTATTAATGAAATATCTAAAATTACATCTGCCGGAGTTGTAACACAAACTTGGGCTACATTAGCTGTTGGGTCGGGACCGTGGAAAATTGCTATAGATAGTTCTGGTAATGTTTATGTAATTAATAATAACACAGGTACTGTATCCAAAATCACATCTGCTGGAGTTGTAACACAAACCTGGGCTGTAGTTGGCAGTGGTCCAATTGGAATAGCAATAGACAATAGTTCTGGTAATGTTTATACAGCGAACAATGGTAACAATACTGTATCCAAAATCACATCTGCTGGTGTTGTTACTCAAGCATGGGCCACATTGGCTGCTAGTTCTGGTCCATATGGAATTGCGGTAGACGGTTCAGGTAATGTTTATACAACTAATAATGGTCTTGGTACTGTATCCAAAATCACATCTGCTGGTGTGTTAACCCAAACTTGGGCAACAGTTGGTGCAAGTCCAGCAGGAATAGCAATAGACAGTTCTGGGAATCTTTATACTGCTAATAGAACAGGTGATAGTGTTTCTAAAATTACATCTGCTGGTGTTGTTACAAATACGTGGGCTAAATTAGCAACTGGGTCAGGACCATATTGGACTGCGGTAGATAGTAATGGTAATGTTTATACTGCTAATTATGGTAACAATACCGCGTCCAAAATTGCCAACAGCATCACTGGCACAGGTGGCTCAGGCGGTGGCGGCGGCGGCGGCGGGTCCGGTAGTAGTGGGTCTGGTGCAGGTGGTAGTTATGGCGCCGGTGGCGGCGGCGGCGGCGCGAATACCTTAGGCGGAGGTGCAGGTGCTAACGGTTTGATAATAATTACCTATACATATACTCCCCCTGTTGTTAACATTGGTTCGGGAATTACTATCGGACAAGGGATACAATTTATATGATTTGAAATTATTAACTATTACACAGTAATAAATATCACGGTACTTAATCATCATAAAGGTTTTGCATGACCACAAAAGTTATTATATTAACATCAAATACTAGTTGGACTGTTCCCAGTGATTGGAATAACAATAGCAACACCATTCATCTCATTGGCGGTGGTGGCGGTGGTTTTAGAGCAGGTGGTGGTGGTGGTGGATATACGAAAATAACCAATTACGCAGCAACACCGGGTAGCTCTGTCACATATGCAGTCGGACAAGGTGGCGGTGTTGCGATATCAGGTGGCAATACTACATTTGGAATTTATTCAGCAGGCGGCGGTGGTGCTGGTTATTATGCAACAGGGCCTGGTGGTATTGGATCAACTTATAACGGCGGAGCAGGATTCTATACAACAGGTGGCGGCGGCGGTGGGGCTGGCGGCCCCAATGGTAACGGTGTAGACGGTGTAAACACTACCGGCGGCGCTGGCGATGCTGGGTTTGGCGGAGCAGGTAATAGTTCTGGAGCCGGCAGCAATGGTACAGAAATAGCAGGCGGAGTTGGGTCCGGCGGAGGCGGAGGTAGTCAAGGCTTCAGCGGTGGTAACTATGGCGGCGGTAGCTCTGGCGGCGGCGGTGGGGCTCAGGGTGTAATAATAATTACGTACACTCCGCCATATACTATCTCAATTAATAGAGTTCCGACAACAACAACAAAATCAGTTATTTATTCTCTTTTTTCTAGTGGATCTAATCTTTATGGTCAATTAGGCAACGGAACTAACAGTAATAGCTATTTTTTCGAACAAGTGGATTTATTAACCAACTGGAAACAAGTTTCAGCTGGTGGTTTTGACACAATAGCTGTTAGGACTGATGGTACTTTATGGGCGTGTGGATATAATAATCATGGCGAATTGGGTAACAATACAACTACTCATTATTCATCACCTATTCAAATTGGCACATTGACCAACTGGAAATCTGCTTCAATTACAGGATATGCAACTGCTGCTATTAAAACAGACGGTACTCTATGGACATGTGGATATAATAGTTATGGTCAATTGGGTAATGGCACAACTGTTAGCTATTCCTCTCCGATTCAAATAGGGGCATTAACTAATTGGAGTAGTGTTTCTTGTGGGGCAAATCATACAGTCGCAGTTAAAACAGATGGCACCTTATGGGCTTGGGGACTAAACTCTAATGGTCAATTGGGTAATGGAATATCTGGTTTAACTTTATCTTATTCATCTCCCATTCAAGTGGGTGCATTAACCACGTGGAGTAGTGTTTCTGTTGGTTATAGTAATAACACTACGGCTATTAAAACAGATGGTACATTATGGTCGTGGGGAGATAATTTCTATGGCCAATTGGGGGCTATACAAACTTCATATACTCTTACAAATCTTTCCTCTCCGGTTCAAGTAGGTGCATTAACTGCTTGGCGTCAGGTTGCTGTGGGAGTTTCTAATTTAGCAGCAATCAAAACAGATGGCACCTTATGGGCTTGGGGACTAAACTCTAATGGTCAATTGGGTAATGGAACTACTACTTTATATTCATCACCCGTTCAAGTAGGTGCATTAACCAACTGGAGTCAGGTTGCTGGTGGGACAGTTACCTTGGCAATCAAAACCGACGGTACACTATGGTCATGGGGTACCGGTGTATATGGTCAATTGGGTAATGGTACAACGACTCCTTATTCTTCGCCAATTGCGATCGGTGCATTAACTACGTGGAGTCAGGTCTCTAATGGTGTAAACACAGCTATAGCGATCCAAACCAATGGTACACTGTGGGCCTGGGGGGATAATACTTATGGTCAATTGGGTAATAATACTGCAACTCCTTACTCCTCTCCCATTCAAGTGGGTGCATTAACTAATTGGAGTAGTGTTTCATGTGGTTATCGATCCACGGCAGCAATTAAAAACGATGGCACCTTATGGTCATGGGGACTAAACACTAATGGTCAATTGGGTGTAACGACACCTTCATCATATGGTAATTTTAATTTTTCCTCTCCAGTTCAAGTAGGTGCATTAACCACATGGAAACAGGTTGCTGGTTATTTTAACACTACAGCAATTAAAAACGATGGCACACTATGGACATGGGGATATAATACATATGGTCAATTGGGTAACGGCACAATTACTTATTATTCATCTCCAGTTCAAGTAGGAGCATTAACCAATTGGGCTCAAGTAACTTGCAGTGTTTATAATACTTTAGCAACTAAAACTGATGGTACATTATGGACCTGGGGATTTAATAACGTTGGTCAATTGGGTAATGGCACAACTGTTAACTATTCATCTCCAGTTCAAGTGGGTGCATTAACCACATGGAAACAGGTTTCTGGCGGATATCTATATATGTTAGCAGTAAAAACAGACAGCACATTATGGGCTTGTGGATATAATACTTATGGTAGTTTAGGTAATGGAACAATTGTCTTTTATTCCTCTCCCATTCAAGTGGGTGCATTAACCACATGGAAACAGGTTTCGTGTGGTGATAGTACAAGTGCTGCTATTAACACTAACGGAACACTATGGGTCTGGGGATATAATAGTTATGGACAATTGTGTAATACTACAACTCTAACTGCAAATATTCAGTTCTCTTCTCCTGTTCAAGTAGGTGCATTAACTAATTGGAAACAGGTTTCCTGTGGTGGATATTTCACAGTAGCAATTAAGACTGATAGCACTTTATGGACATGGGGAAATAATACTGCTGGTCAATTGGGTTCTCCAGTCCCTACTTCTTCATCTCCAGTTCAAGTAGGTGCATTAACCAATTGGAAACAGATTGCTGGTGGACTATATACAACAACAGCAGTTAAAACTGACGGTACACTATGGACATGGGGATATAATAACTGGGGTCAATTGGGTAACAGTACAACTACTCATTATTCATCACCTATTCAAATTGGTGCATTAACTAATTGGAAACAGATGTCTGTTGCAAATTATTTTACAGCAGCAATCAAAACTGACGGTACACTATGGGCCTGGGGATCGAATAACTGGGGTCAATTGGGTAATAATACAGTTACACCATATTCATCTCCGATACAGATAGGCGCATTAACCAACTGGAGTCAGGTTGCTACCGGTGTTAATAACACAGCGGCAATTAAAACTGATGGAACACTATGGACCTGGGGAATTGATAGTTATGGTCAATTGGGTAACGGAACAGCAATTTCATATT
>Ga0208616_1000317_pt1 | contig 14681 bp, 10 predicted proteins | sample CryBogCBE16Oct07_FD_184575 | JGI IMG/M metagenome (GOLD analysis project Ga0208616, IMG submission 184575) | Freshwater microbial communities from Crystal Bog, Wisconsin, USA - CBE16Oct07 (SPAdes) (version 2) | ecosystem: Environmental > Aquatic > Freshwater > Lake | place: Crystal Bog... | reverse complement strand
CAGCCGCTTTAGTATCAGGTATTGCTAATACGGTTATTAACTTTCCTACCTATATGGCTAATACATTAGAAAACATTTGTGTAGGCTTTGTTTCTTCAGTTTCCGCTTTTACTAGCGTAATGGCCTCTAGTACCTTTGGTGCTGTTTATAATACGTTAAATGCTATTAGCTATACTAAATGTGTAGCATTAGGTTTTGCTGCAGCTACTGTAAATACAGTATCAAATGTAGGTACTTACGTTCATGATCTTTTTAGCTTTCCTTACGGCAATGTATTGTCATCGACTGTAGCTATTTATAGTCAGTATAATAATCCTCTCCTTTATTCAAATTGCTTAGGACTTAAAGCAACCTACGGTAATGCTACTTTAGGTAGCTATGTTGGATTCTTAAATAACTTTTCAGTAGCTCAAACTAACGTTATTTTAAGACTCTATTCAACCTATCCTACCTTTTGTCTTAACCCTATCTTAGTGGCTTTTAACAATTACACTCAGCCTCAATTAGCTCAGTTCTACAATGAGATTTTAGATAGCTTACCAATAAGCGCTATGTTTAGTAATCTTTTGCCGTTTTATAATACTTACGGTAAAGATCTAGTCGATGTAGCTATTACCGCAGTACAAAAAACATTACCTACTAATTTAGAGATTTGGAATAGTGAAAAAAGAAATGACGCTACTGATCTTTTAACGATCAATACTACTATTGGTAGTAGTAATTTCTCTTATCTAGTTAGTCAGGATACTGCTCAGCTTAATTCAACCATAACCTTTATAAATAACTATGGTGCTGATACAATATCAAAAACAATGATGCCTTTATTGAATGTGATTACTCCAACCAATATCGATAGCATTGTTTCTGTATTAACGAATACTCCTTTCTTACCAGCAAAGACTCTATCAAATGCTTATGCTAGCATTAATACAATGACTTCAAGCCAAGTGACTTCTATTGTCAACAAAATGGTGTTGTCTGAAGTCTCTACAATAATTAACCATTATGGCGTTAGTGGTTCTATATTAAGGACTTTGATTAAAAGATTAACAGGAGAAGCCGCATTAGCTGGTAATCTAAAAGTCTTGATGAATCTAGTAGCTAATTTTCCAAATACGCTTACGTCAGACTACTTACGTTACTTAGTGACTACACTTTTGAGTAAGTATAGTTTAACTCCTGATGATAACGCTATGGGGCTACAAGCTGCCTCTATGAGTTTTTACATGATGCTTAATACTATCCTACCTAATTGGAATACGACACTTAGAAATGGCATCTATATCTATAATCAATTACCTCTTATTACTGCCAGTAAAGATGCTTTACTGCTATTGACATATATCAATCCAGTCTCGATTGAAGCCATTATACAAAAAGATAATATGTATAATTTGCCTAATTATCTGGCCGCATAAGGGTGTTGACTATGTGTATTTTTACTTTGGCTGCGTTTACGTTTTTCTTCATCTTAAGTCTATTTTTTTACTATAAAGAAAAAGCTTTAAAACATAGAGTTAGTTTACACTTTATTGATTTTGTTAATTCGATCAATGACCTGGATGAAAAAGAAAAGGACTTAGAAGCATTTTGCGATAAGGTCATGTGTGAGTTTCCTTATTACTCTACAGCAATAGATGCTTTATATCTTTACTATGCAGTAAAGACAGAGTTAAATAAAAAGACTTTGAGTTGTAGTAAGTGTAGTGCTCATGAAGTATCATTGTATAAAAACATTTGTCTTGCTATCTACAGAAGGAATCATGTAGATAAAACAAAGGAACATATTTTACAATATTTAGAACTGAGAGTTAAAATCTTAAGTGTCTTAAACTATCCTTCGATCGATAACTTAAAACGAATTGATATCTTAAATGAGATAGGGAGATTTCCTTTAAGTGCAGGAGAGCTTAATCATCGACTGCATAATTTAAAGTTAATTGCTAATCAGTTGAATCTAATCCAATCGCCATTTAAAAATAAAATGACACTTTCTTTGAACAACAGTTATGTCCATTCAAACCTTATCCATAATCGCTAATGTCTATCTCATATCAAAATGGTAATCTAATTAAGATGGCCACATTAGGAAAATTTGACGCCATTATACACTGCTGTAATTGCCACCACAAAATGGGTGCTGGTATAGCTAAAGAAATAGCAAGGGTTTTCCCAGATGCCTATAAGGCAGATCTTTTAACGCCTTATGGCGATTACAACAAAATGGGTACGTACTCATTTGCTGAAATAGAATTGCCTAATAAATTCATGCTTATTGTCATTAATGCCTATATGCAGTTTCGTTATGGGAGAGACTCTAGATATGTAGACTATATGTTTGTTGAAACAGTTTTAAAATCAATCAATAAGGACTTTAAGGGTAAGCGTATAGGGACTTATTATTTAGGTTGTGGAAATGCAGGTGGAGAACCTGAAGTTATCCGAGAGATTATTGAAAAGACTCTAACGGATGTAAAAGTCACAGTCGTAGATTAAAATTCAAAAATAAAACAAACTTATATTATCTGAATGGATAAACGTTATTTTCTAGTTTCCCAATAAACTAGATACTCAAAGCCTGGTATAGATTTAACTTTTCTCAGTCTTTGAATAAACTGAGTTGGACTTTCACTCATTAGGTTTTTGTTATTTTCTAGTTTCCCAATAAACTAGATTTGCGTGGCACTTTTAAACGTTTAATCTTTTCTGGTATCTAAGTAAACCAGATACGGAATTTACCAACGGTTTTTAAACTTTGTTAGTCTTTATGTAAACTAACTTTGAGCAATAAGATGCTCGTTATTTTTCTCAGTATTTTTATAAACTGAGCCTGATGTATCTTGTATCATTTTTTATTATTTCTCAGTATGTAATTTAAACTGAGTAGACAATCGTTTATCGGTTTCAAATAAACCGATTATGTGTGTTAAAGAAAAAGTTTCTATTATTTCTCAGTATTTAATTAAACTGAGCAGCGTCGTATCATGCGACCTTTGATCTTTTCTGGTATCTAAGTAAACCAGATTCTAGGCGAAAGTTTCTTTTACAAATTAAAAAGTTTCTCAGTATCTATCTAAACTGAGTTAGAATTTCAACAGGCATTTATAATTTCTCAGTATTCAATTAAACTGAGTTTCTAAAGTTCACCGAATACTCAATAACTTCAAACTTTTAAATTATTTTCTAGTTTCAAATAAACTAGATATTAGCTAAATTCAAAATTAAATATTTGTTAGTTTCTATGTAAACTAACTATGATCTGCTTAACAGCATTACAGATCCCTTATAATTTATCAGTATATTTTAAACTGATTATTATACAATACCACAACGGTTTTTCTCCATGGCCGCCGACGCCTTAACGTCGGCTATTACCTCAACATTATTTTTTTTTATAGCTCTATGGTCTCATATGAGACCATAGAGCTATACTTTAATTCAACATAAACAAAAACTTATATTACCCAAATGAACACATTGTTCTATATTTAAAGGAGACTTATATGCAAATTGAAAGAATTGAAAGACAAACTCTTTTAGGGTTTTTTCAGTTAACATATTCTGATGCCATTGACATTGGAAAGAAACTATTTATCTTTAACGAAAATGATATCGCCTATCAAAGTTTAAATCAGTTTGAAACTAGACGAAAGATTGTCATGACAGCAACACTTAATGGCATGCGCGATAAATTTATTCGCGAAGTAGATGCTGCTTTAGCTAAACAAAAAGTAGGTAAGTAAAGTGACTAAATCTCTAATTGGTATAGCCGAAGATACTTTAGATCGGCAACGTCTTAGATTGGTAAATCTAGTTGATGCTTCAGGTAATCAACAAACCATTCATCTTGATAAATTCTATTTGTCCTTAGGATTCATTAGATTAAAAAATGGAAAACCATATATTTTAAACAATATTTATAAGGCAGAGTATCTATCTGATGGTGGCTCTGAAACACAATTTTACAATATAGATAAAAAAGATGTGTTGTTTAAATTTACGACTAGTGATAAAGAGGAGATTAAAGGTGTAGCTAACCTACCTCTTTTAAGACACGCTATTGAAAATGTTTATGGTATATCCACTCCAATGTATGAGGTAATTATAAGTCTTGACTTTAAGGGCCTACTAAACATGGAGGCTGGGACTATGACATTAGAGTGTCAAAACTTAAAAATCTATGATCTTAGAGTTTACATAGATCACTATGAAAACTTTATATCGTTGGACCGCAGTAAGTTTGAGCTATTAGACGTTGATTGTCTTGAAAGTGGTGAAATTAAACCTGACTTCTCAAAGATAATTATTTCTCCTAAGTCCTATGGCATAACTACCGTTTTTATGAAACCCAAAAGGAAATAGACATGTCGTGTAAAATAGAAGAGATCAAACTAAACCCTATTAAAGGATATGGCTTACAAAAGCAATCCGTTAAAGGCGGTTTTGTTTTTAATCTAAATATGTCAGAGGTTATTGAAGTCATTGTCGGAGAAGACCACAGCGTAATTCAGGATTACTATGAGGAGTTTTACGATCCTAAAGTAAATACGCTTTTACTTTCTGAGTGTTTCAGTGGAATATCTGGAGTCGAATTCGGTGATGCCAAGTACGTCTTTATAAGAAAGAAAATTTAGAGTTCAAAATTTTTTTCAGACATATATTATCTGAATGAATAGAATTGTCTATTCTTAATTTTTCTTTTGGAGATATACAATGACTTTATCAATTCTTAACTCATCGGTTATGACCGCTGACGGAACAAATAACTTAAAGTCAATCAGCCTCGAAGAGGCAATTGAGATTATGAAATCACAATCTTTCATATCGGCGATCGGACATCAGTCAACGGCAGACATATTATCCGAACTCACTGGGATAACAGTCCCAATGAACAGAATCGAAGTCATCCATCAGCCAGGTGACATTAGCGTCATCTTTAAGCTAAATGGCCGTATCGAAACATACGAGGATATCAATCGAGACAAAATCGAGAAGATAGGTTATACTTTCAAGCTGATGACGCGACTCGAATAGTCGCCATCAGCTTGGATTGTGGGGAGAGCATATGCTCTCCCCACAATCTTTTTTTTTTACTCTGGTGGCGTGTAATTGTCTAAATGACCACGTTTTGCAGCATAGCCTAAAACACTACCTATGACTCCTTCTCCAGGATTTAATGTATGAGTCATTAAGTTATCCATAGTGAAGAAGGAAGAAAAGTTTTGTTTTGCTTTTTCGTTTCTAATACGCCATCTATTAGATGCATAAAATTGATCACTCAATCCTAAGGACGTTAATACAGCCATATAGTCAGTAAATTTAGTATCCTCATCAAACATAGAGTAGGCATGATCAGTAGCCACTAGACTCAATGCATCAGTTAAAGATAAATCTCCTGTAATAGGTATATGCATAATCTTAGAAAGATCTGTAATTGTGATATGGATATCTACAGCTATTGGCTGACCATACAGATTCCATCCTGCGTTACCTACCCCACGTGTCATACTAACGCTTGTTACTAATCCTGTTTGTACTTGGGAATATCCTTTATGCCAATGTTTAACGTAGAACGGGCTTGAGTAAGATGCTCGCCCTGTAGACCTAGGGCCTACTAAAGCTAAAATAGTAGCTATTGGAAAATAAATGTTTTGTAGTAAAGCAAATGGGTGACCTGAAGGACTTCTTAAAGGGATTGTGTAAGATGTTGAATTAAGCTGTGTACTAGATGAATCCCAAAATTCAGGTATGTCCACAAAGGCTCTACCTCCTAGCATAGCAAGACCACTTAAGCCAACTGAGTCAGCCACCCCTTTTATAACAGACATAGTTAAACCTAAAAAGGCTTCTGCTGTATCTGCTAATATCCCTTCTCCTAAATTACCATTAGCTAAACTAAACATCTTTTCTCGCCCTTCTCGAGCTTGAGCATTCATTTTAGCTGCAATATCAGATTCTTTAGTACTGTTACTAAATTGATCTGAAGCATGAGGTTCATAATCTACCTCATAATGAACAAATGCTATCCCGTCTCTTAATTCTGCTGTTAGAAAGTCTCCATACTTTTCTGTTTCATCAAATATGTTATAGGAGTATGAATTTTGTCCTACAGTAGCGTTACTTGCTTGATCATTAATAGTTTCAACTGACTTAGTTGAATCATCTACTGTTTTATTGCTATCATTAAATGCAGACTTTACTCCATCTACAACATTATTTAACGCATTGATTGTAAAAAGACCTAAGCCTGCTGATGTAGTAGCATAGGTAGCAATGTAAGCTCCAATATCAGCAAATTCTCTTTTCCCTAAATCTTGTTCTGTAAGACCTGTGCTAAAATAAGACTGATAAGCTGACATGACATCTGCTTGACTAATCCATTGTTTACCATCTCTTATTTCAATGAGCTTTTGTTCATGAGCATAAGCCAATCTTTCATATCGGCTCACTACCCCTAATACATTCATACCGCCGTTATCATCTAACCATAAATCTGGGAGTATCCTAGAAAGTTTTATAAGGTCTTTTTCACTAAAGCCTGCATCTGTCATTGAGCTTGTGTCAATGCTATTTCCAGTAGGACCACGTTTAATCATACCTGGCTGAATACCACCTTGCTGTCTTAAATTTACAGTAAAGGCATTCATAATGGTTTGCACAGTAGACCAGTACAAAGCCATATTAGGTTTGACATAATAGAATTTACTAAGTGGGCGTCTAGCTAAGTCTGCATAAATTCTTTTACCTGTAGAATAGGCTATACTCAATAATTGGTACTGTGGACAAATCATCCAAGGGACTACAAAGCCAATGAAGCGACCTAGATTAAATCCAAATGATGATCCTATTACACCTGTATTTACTGCATCTGCATGATAAGGATCGTAAAATCCTGTTAAGAAATTAGTCAGAGAGTTAAATTGAGGTACTCCAGCTTGTAAGGTAATAACCTGTCTATTAGCTGCTATTTTTTCAGCATACCACCTACCCACTCCAAATGTTTTGGCGTTATCTATTTTATCACTGTGTTTTCCTGTATAGTCTAGAGTAGTATCTACCTGAGCTATTACTGATTTTAATTTTGGATCTGCAAACCTACAAGGCTGAGGCTTAGGATTTAATACAGGACTCCCGCCTAGACTCGTATCTTCAAACATTAAAACTCCGTATGAAAACGGCTTAGCAGGCGAAAATGCTGTAGCGCCATCAGCCGCATTACCACCTACCTGATTTCTATAAGGGACAAATAAAGACTGTCTAATCCAGTCTCTGTCTTGTCTATCTGTTAAGGGCGAACCCACACCATAAGTTGACATAAGCTTATACTCCTAAAGTAACACATTATTCCCACATTCTAAATAAGATTAAACTTATATTATCTGTGTGTTATAAAGAAATGTTTTTTATTTAATGTTGGAGAAACAAAATGCTTGCGCCTGAGATACAAGAAGAATTAAATGATATTTTTAAACCATTCGGAGATTTTTGTAAGAAGAACAATCTTCTTTTCTTTTATTTGTCTTGTACTAATAAAAAGAACGCTAAGATCATCTACAACGCTTATATTGGTAAATCCACAAATTTAGAGTATCTACCAACAAATAAGCGTACCCTTAAAATGATACGCATGAACTACATTAAGACTGAGTGTCTTAAAGGCGGCGGTGCATTTAAAGTGACTAAGCATGTCGAAGAAATACTGAATTCGTTAAATCCAAAAGACCACAAAGATCTTAGATCCACAGCTAAGAAGCTATTGGAGAAGTCGATAAGTGAAACCGAACACCTATTTTCTTCGTCTAATAACAAAGAAAACTTAACGGAGTCTATTGAGCAGTTGGAAGCGTCAAAAAGACAGGATCATAAATTTCCTAAATCGGAAAGTCAAAAAGAAATCTATGGTCCTGGTTTAGCTCCTCCTCCTCCACCTGAAGAACCCATTAAACCAAAAATACAATGGTCTACAGACGACTATGTGTCCAAGAAAGCTTTTCTTGCTGAATTAGAAGAAAGTGATAAACGTAGTATCTTAAACTCCGAAACTAGCAAACGGACAATTATCGATGACTTAAACGAAAGTGAGAAGCGCTATCTAATGAATCCTAATAAAAAATATGTGTTACATCACAATTTTCCGTCTCCACCTGATAAACCATCTAGACAAGGACTCATTGCTGCTTTAAATGGGATGTTAGATGGTAAGATCTTTAATCGCCAATCCCCTACTAAAAAATAGAAGTAAGAAAAATGAATCTAAATGATTTTTTAGAACTAAAGACTATCTATGAGTTTGTACAAAACTCATTAACATATGCGGATACAACCTCGAACGACTACACTATAAACCCTAAGGCTCCAATGACTGTAACTATATTGGACGAGGACGGTCTAGTAGTTACAAAGATAGATACCATTGAGCCTATTCAAGTCACAAACATTATTTTAAACTTAATGGAGAGATCGACCCGTAGATTAAAAGATGTACTTGTCTTTTATAGTATAGTAGGAAAGGAATCTGACAAGACCATAACTGTCTCATCGGAACACGAATGTGTGTATGATACAAGGCTTTATGGCGATAATGATCTTAAACTCAAAGGATTTAAGTATAGCGAATCTCATCAAGAAGTAGACGATATAGTGTCTATTAGAGTGACCTGCTTTGAAGGAACTATAGATTTGGACATTAGAAGAAGAGGCACTATAGTGGAGGTTTGAAGTGGTGGTGAAGAAGACCGTTGAGATCTTGAACGAGGAATTTTGACTATTAACCGTTAAGTTCAAATAAATTTAAGACTTATATTACTTTGATGAATAGAATTGTCTATTCTTAACTTTTCTTTTGGGGAAATAAAATGAGTGGAATTATCTTAGACATAACCAAAATCTTTCTACCTGACTTTTATCTATATTGGGTAGGAGGAAAGAACGTAATCAAAGTCTCTATAGAGGGCGTTAGACACTATGGAGATTGTAAACTTTCTCTAGTTCTTAGCGACATACCAACATGGCACGACGCCACACTTAGAGACACTTCCATAGTTTTTGAGTCTAAGAACGTATTTCTTACGTTTGAGGAAGCGAAGGAGGAGGCGTTGAAAAATTTCAACGCTGATTTAGAAAACTTAAGATAGGAAAGGAGGAATGGGATATCCCATTCCTCCTAATCTTTATTTTTTTTTATAGAGACATATCTATCATTGGAGTAGTGTTATTAGCTTGGCTTGGAAAACTATTCCCAGGGGTAGATTTAGGTGTATTGATTGGATTGTTTTTTTGATTCGTTGAGTTTGAAGCAATGGTGTTTAATGCTTTTAGCATTTCTTTTAAAGTATCGTGTTGATCATTTCTTTGATCTGCTGCATCTTTAGCTGAAATATTAATCGCTTTACTGATATGAGTAGTATCAATAACAGGTGCAGTAGAGACTGATTCTATAGCCTTCTTATCCATATCCTCAACCACACTAGTAGGTGCACTAGGTGTCATAGGTTTAAGAGGGAGATTAAGTGTTTTACTATTAGGATCTTCTTTATTTAAGATATCTGCAATAGGTGTTTTAGGAGCATCACTATTAGCTACATCTGCTATTGGACTAGCTGATATTTGTGGATTAGACTTAGGAGAGTCGTCTTTCTTATCTATCGAGACTGCTTGCTGGAAAGCTTCTTCAGGACTCATGCCGCTTTTAATCAGCTCAGCATAATGGGCTCTTGCTTTATCTAAAGCACTAGCTATTTGCTCAGCACTAACTGATGCTTTATTGCCGTGTCCGTATTTACTACTCCCTGTATTAGGGTCTGCAATACTTGCCCATTCGTAAGCTGCTTCATTCATAGCTTTAAATTTATCGTCAGACTTACCTGTAATATAAGCACCAATACCTTTTCTTTTAGCACTTAATAAGTAACCTGAAAACAATTTTTCTTGGGTCGTTTCATCAAACAACGTATTTTCATTTAACCCTAATACAGCCATACCTTCTCTTAGAGTATCAGGAATCATTTGGTATTTGCCGACAGCAAATAAACGTCTACTATCTCCTATATTTCTAGACATATCGGATAGTATTTCACCTAATGTCATAGAGGTAAGATTACGAGGACCTATTGGCCCTAATATCTTTCCATTCATGGTTCCACGATTATAGGAATTATAACCTGCACGTCCTGATTCAGCTCCTTGTATTAATCCAGAAAGCGAATTAGCTACAGGATTAATAATGTTAACTTTAGCCCAGTTAGCAGCTTGCTTAGACTTTTCAATTCCTTGTTTAATATAAGGCTTAGCTTTATTGATTAAGTCTTTAGCAGAACGTTTAGCTGGCTCATAGAGGTTTTCACTTAACCATCTGGTACTAGTATCGTAGCCACCTCTTACTTTATCAATGAGAGTATCATAACCTCGTTTAAATCTATCTAAGATAGACATTTCTTTGTTAGCTTTTTCATTTCTTTCTTTATCGTCTAACAACTCTTTTACGTTTTTAGTCGTTTTCTCTAATTCCTTTTTCTTTAGGTCTCTATCGGTTTTATTAGTCCCTTTAATTAAACCTTTGATATCATCTCGGATACTATCTAGCTGCATGTCTATAAGACTTGTGTTTTTATTCAAACTAATATTAGAAAAAGGAGAAGCTAGAATGCTATAAGGTAACATGCCTAATTCAGCTTCATTTGGTCCAAATTGAATAAAGTTTATAAACTTTAATTTTTCTTCATCTTTTAAATCAGATAACTTAGTGATAGATGTTTTTAAATTAGTCGCTGAAAGACTATATTTTATATAAACAGGAATAAACCTTTTACTAAACCAAATACTAAATTGATTTAAAGCATTAGTGTCGTCTAGTTTATTGTTAAAGAGAATACCATATCTTTTCCATACTTCATCTAGCTCCATTCCAAACGTTACTTTACCGTCTATTGAAACGCTTATTTCGTCTTCTACAGAACTTTCAAATTTACGAATAGCATAGATAGCATACTGGTTATCGACAGGAATACCGTATTGTAAGAATCTTAGCTTTTCTATATCGTCTAATTCTGTAGTCTTCATACTGACTTCATCTGCTAATGAAACGGCAGAATAGACAGCTAATCCTGCTCCCATAACGACTAATGCTTCAGGGGCTAGTAAAACGCCTGCTAAGCCAGAAGCTACTGTCGCTAATCCGCCTAGTAAAGTAGCTCCTATTGAAGCTATAGTAGAAACCACACCAGTTGCTGCAGTGAGTGCGCTACCTACTCCTTCAATACCTAATGCTGCTCCACCAACTGTTTCTGCAATGTTTTTAGCTTTATCCAAAATACTTTCTTCTTCATTTTTAGGTATTTCATTTGGAGAAGAAGATTCGGTATGTGTTTCTTTATTTTCTTCTGTAGCATGGTCTTTAGAATCTCTATGGACTTTTTTCTTAGCTAAGTCAGCCATACCGCCTTCACGATTAGCTTCTGCATGTTCTTCATCTTCTATAGGAAATGCTTTAACCATGTGTTCATAAATCTTGGTTAATAGCTTTTCAGTCTTACTGTCTTTATTACTAATGTTATCTGCTAATTTATCAATGACTGCAGAAGCAATTCCTGTAATAGGTTTTTTAAGTCCTGTCATTTTCTTAAAGAGTTTACTACCTAATACACTATCTATTTTCTTTTTAGCGTAGTCTTTGACTCTAGCTAGTCTATTATGCAATTTAACTTTCTTACCAGTTAAATTATCGTAGAGTCCATTTTTTACTTCCTCATCACTTAAGACTTGGACAGGTTCAGGTCCTGAGATATCTAAAACGGTTCCACGAATATCATGGATAGAATGTAAAACCTTTCCTGTTCTTGCATCAACGTAATGACCTGAACGTAATTTCTCTGCGTAGACTCTAGGTTCAGTTTCTCCCTCTACTCTTAAATCTTTTGCAATGAATTTCTTTATCATAAGGTCTTTCATTTTATCAACAGTATTTAACTTACTAAGTTTTCCTTTTAAATACTCTTTACCTTTTTGATAAGTCTCATTATTAAATCCTGTGAAGCCTAAGTCTTTTACTTTACCTAAAAGTTTTTTACCTTTATCGATAGCCCAATCTTTAGCTATAGAAAGCACATTGGTTAAGCTAGTCATAAGCTCTTTAGCTTTCTCTTTAATGTTTATATTCTTACTTTCTGAAAACTTTTTAGCTGCTAGTATTCCTGCAGGAATAATGCCCATAGGACCTAATAAAGCAGTAGATGCAAGCAAAGCATAGTCTGCTTTAGTAAAGTCTTTAGTCAATGACTTAAATCTATCCTTAGCCATTTCATAGCCTTTTTTACTCATGTCTTTAGCAAACTGAAAACCTTCTGTGACATGAGGAGTTAAATACTCTTTACCTTCTAGTATTTTATTTTTAGCATATTGCATGCCTTCATAAAGCTTATTAAAATATTGTTTACCCTTACCGAATATATCGGTAGATATTGTTTTTACTTTACCCCAAATACCTGTAAAGCGTTCTTTGTATTTTTCCCCTATAGGGAGTAATGGGCCTATGAATTGATTACTATAGCTTGATAGAATCTGGGAGCTTTCAGTTGCAATAGCAATTCTATCTAAGTATTCTAATACTCTATCAGTATTAGATTTGTTAGCCTCTATGATTTTACTGAATTCACTTTCAATGTCCGTTTGACCAATATCGATCATTTTAGGAATAGGCTTTATTTCTTCAGGTTCTGTAAAAACAGTAGGCTTTTGCTCTATTACTTCTTTTTGCATTCTAGCTTGTTTTTTACTTTCTACATGTTGAATAGAATCTTCAACGATATCTGAAATCTTATCGGATAAATTACTGGCTATATTTTTACCGAAAGACTTTAATGAGGAAAATAATCCTTTGGATTTCTTTTCATTAATTTTGTTTGCAATAGCGGATGCTTTCTCTTCTAGTTTTTCTTTTACGTTTTCTTTATCTGATTTTGGATTTAAAAAATCACTCATGTTTTCAGTAGATAAATATTCCTCTACTAATTTCCACATATAGTCTTGAGTATAGCCTGAGTCATTGACAGCTCCTAATCGTCTTAATGTATCTATGTCATTGACTTGGTTTAATTCATTTATTAAGTCTTGAGTACCAGAAACTCCCGAACCTAAATGTGTAAATGAATTAGCTATTTCTTTATAACGGTCAGCTACTTCTTCAGTGTCTGCCATTTTATAGCGCTGTCTACCTCGTATATCTATTTCATCTTCTTCTAAACCAAAGGCTTCTGCAAATAAAGGCGCTACGCTATAAGCTATATCCGAAGGTAAATTAGCTGGATCAGCATATTCTTCAGGATCAAAGAGCCTTTGAGCATAAGCTTGTTGGGTTAAGTAAACCCCTAACTTAATTCTTTCTTGTTTAGTTAACTTATCTCCATCAGGGTCGATTTGCTTTATGATGTTATCGACTTCTGATTTAACAGTACTAGTAATTTTTTGTTTAAAGGATCTTTCTACTTCTCTATCTCTTTGTTTAGTCGTTACAAAGTTTTCAGTAGTAGCGCTAAAAACAATCTTATCTGACTTTTCTGTTGATCCTGATAAAACATTATAAATGTCTGATACTTTTTGCAAAGTCATAGATAAGTAACCTGGTATAATCTCGGTTACTGATTTTCTGGATAATAAATCATACTCTACTTTTTCAGTAGCATTGTATCTTAAGTTTCTAGTAACTGTTTCAGTGTTTTCATTACCTAAGCTCATTGCTCTGCTAATCGCTTCTGCAATGGGGTTGTTAGAGTCCTGAATATAGTTTCTAAGTCTTGCTGGATATTCGTTTCTAAGTCTATCCAAAACATGACTATATTTTACCAACTTATCACCAAAGATAGGGTATTTACCCATAGCGAAGTTTAATAGCTTTTTGCCATGAGTTTTACCTAACTTTTCGCCTAATCCACCTGCTAACTCTTGACCTATACCTGGCATTAGAAATTCTTCAATCTCAGCAGGACTCATACCAGAGCTCATTGATTTCATCATTTCTAACATATCAAGCTGACTCGTTAGATCATTACTGTATTCTCTAACCTGTTTTACTACAGTTTTCTTTAGGTTGTTTGTAAAATTACCTAAGCGATTACGAGTAAAGTCTTGAGTCCTACCAATTAAAAGACTTTTAGTCTTATTCCTTATCATTTCAGCATCAGTTACTTTAGACTCATTTGCTAAAGAGGTATTTTTAACAATACCTGCTAATGCCTCTATTTTAATTTTAGATGTCGTAGCTGTTACTTCTAAAAGCTTTTTAGTATTATAGTACTGTCTATATTGTAATTCTAAAGACTTTTTCTGAAATGCACTTAAGATAGAGTCTTGATAGCCCACTATCCTTGAGAGCAATTCATTCTGTATATCTAGCTGTTGGCTGTTATGTTGAAAGTGTTTTTTAGTGATGTTTCTATCAATAACAGTATTAGCTAGATTTTCATTATGCTGAGCTGTAGTCTGTGCATTTTCAGCTCCAAATACATTGCGTAAAACATCCGCTACTTCACTATCTGAATTATCCCCTTCTCCACTTTCGCCACTTGACCACTCTCTGTCATTATCGTCTCCTCCTTCTACAAATTTAGAGAATCTACTAGCTAGTCTATTTGGTAATAATTTGTTGGTGAGTGGTAGGAAGGCTTTACTGGCCAGCTTAGACGCTCTGA
>Ga0208616_1000312_pt1 | contig 14873 bp, 18 predicted proteins | sample CryBogCBE16Oct07_FD_184575 | JGI IMG/M metagenome (GOLD analysis project Ga0208616, IMG submission 184575) | Freshwater microbial communities from Crystal Bog, Wisconsin, USA - CBE16Oct07 (SPAdes) (version 2) | ecosystem: Environmental > Aquatic > Freshwater > Lake | place: Crystal Bog... | reverse complement strand
GAAAATCACACGCAATAACCATTTTGTTTCCGTCTTTCACCCATTGCCACACCACTTCAACATGTTTTCCTAATTTTTTACCTAATTTCTTAGAAGCCGTTGTCATCTTTTTGGCGGTGTACTCATCATTCACATACATTGTAAATAACAACATTTATTATAAACAGATAAAATAAAAAGTAGAGAAAATCCTCTAATACCACGCTTTGTTCGCCGCCGTGGGAGCAAACTGGCGCTCCAGATCCGGTGTCCATTTACGGAAGTCGTTGTAGTTCCAAACGCGCTGGTTATCCTTGTCCACTACACCACCCTTGTCAAAAAACGGGTCGTTGCGCGACTGATCGGAGATTTGGATCGCCGCCTTGGGATCACGGGGCTCGTTGCCAAAACCGGCGGTAGTCGCCAGACCAATCGTCTTAGAGTCTTCCCATAGTTCTTTGCGCGTCTTAGGGCGCAACTCGGTTACTTCGTACTTATTATCGTCTATCTTTGTGACAACTGGCTCCCAGTTGGGGTCATTCTCGTATATCTTGCTTACCATGTTAGCAACCTGCTCCGTCTCGGAGTCAATTACGTGCTGCGAAATATCGGTGGGGCGGTAAGAGGACATAATCTTCTGCTCGCGTAAGTACTCCGCATCAACATCGGGAGGCATTACATTCTTGCCGTCAACAGTGTTAAAGAAAACGCCAGATTTGGGGTCACGCCACGCGTCATCCATACGACCTGCTATAAACGCTTCTTCTTTTTCTGAGCGCTCCTCCGAGTTGAACGGGAGATTTGCCCAGTCGAGAATGTGCTTCTCCATCAGGTCATTCTTTGCCTCTTTGGAAATTGTATTGCGCGCTTGGTCCTCGGTCTGGAAAACACGAGTGTACTCGTAGTCATCAATATCGTTAATGGGCGTGCGGGCAGATGTCTGCTCGCCGTTACCGGCGGTATCCAAGACATCGCGTGTCGTGCCCTCCAGGTCAAACGCCTTGGGCGGGGCGGCGCCGTTACCAACACCACCGAGAATACCGAAGACGGGCTCGCGGTTGTCTACGACCTGGGGCGGGATACACTGGGAGCCATTTGCATAGAGTCCGTTCAGGTAAGTGATGTAGTCGGAGAGTGAGTAGAATGATTCGCCGCTGGGAACGACGGAAATACGACCATCGGCACCACGAATCGCGGCAGTGGGGCAACCCGAGGCGCGTTTCGTGAGAATTCCATTTGACATGTTGTCCGCCTTCTTATTGGCGGCGCGGATGTCGTCGGCATCCGTAAATGCCTCGGCGATGACTTTGTAATTTGTACGGAACACAACAATTGCTAGGATCAATGCGCCGACCACCAGAAGCAAAATCTGATTTGTTGCCAACTTCATTCAGTCCCTCTTAATCTGGTATAACGAATTTATTCGTACTAAGTAGAATGGCAAATCGTCAACGCAACGAGCGCGGACGCTGGGTCCCTAAACCTATGATTGATGTGCGTGAGGAGAAGCAGATACCCGAGTTAGAACGCCTGATCCTCAACGGTCCTGTGACATTTGTGCTAATTCATGCCGATTGGTGCGGTCACTGCCACCGGTATATGCCGAAGTTCAAGGATATTGCAAAGACACCGGGGCGTGTGGCAAATATGGCGGCGGTTCATCATGATATTGCGGAGAAGGTGCCGGCGCTAGCAAACGCAAAGATTACGGGATACCCTAGTGTCGTGAAGGTAGAGCCAACCGGTAAGGTGGATGATTACAAGGTCCCTGGCAGCCCTGAGACAACAAATGTTGTGCCGCAGATGAATGATCCAAAGGTAATGAAGGAACTAGTAAAGGCGGTAGAGACAGCGCAACCGAATACTAAGATTCCCGGTCCACAGGGCAACCTATTGAGCAATGTGCATTTCTTGAAGAAGAATGCGGATGTCAGCAAGAATACGCCGCAAGCGGGTGGTGCGTTCGATTCGGTTCTGGGCGCGTTCATGGGTGCGCTTAATAAGGCGGGACCGGCAGCGCTTCTTTTACTGGCAAACAGCATGATGCCCAAACGCGGTAAGACATACAAGTCGCCGAAGCGCCACAGTCGCCGTGCGTCCACACGCCGCAATCGCCACTAAAGTGGTACGCGGTCGTTAAAAATTGAAATTTATCCCATCACACACGACAGAGATAGCAATGGGCGCTACACAAACCAAACAAACCTTCGATGATATTGTTTCACAACTTAAGCGAAACAATATCAGCGTAATAAGCGTACACGGTGACCGACGCTACAAATATGCAGTGATGCGAAAGGATGATATGCTATTCGTTGTACGACAGTTTATCAAGACTGAAAAATTCTCTATACGGCATGATGAACGCGGTATCTTCTACTTTAATACAGTTGACGAGGCACTGGACATTATACAATTACTCAATAAGAAATGCCAGGTTAAGATTACGGCGAGTTTGTGGGATACCGAAAATCCAAATGACCGCGAACTACGTTTTACTTTTCATACATATGACATAAAGACTGCTGCAAAAGAATATGAACTGCTAAAAGTAACACTTACAAAAATGTTTATTGAGTTGCGAGAACTCACGCCAAAGATGCAGGCAATTTGTATTCTTCCGCAAATTGCCGTAGATTCCGTAAAGACAATCGTTATTATGGAGTTTGGTATGAAATGGCACGATTTCTCAAAGAAGAGCCAACGCTTCTCGTCGGTTCCTACATATGCGCCCTCATATGCTCCTAAACATTCGTAAATAGCGGTGTAAAAAATTGACTTTTTTGCTTCGCACAAAAAGGAAGACACAATGAAGTACAACGCAGATACAGATCAGCTGGTCTTCCAGTGTAAAGATATTATAAGTCAGGATGCGTATCCTGATATGTCTATAGATAGTGGGAGTGATGACGCCTATTCCGTAGATTCGTCCAGACCGAAAAAGAACTATCAAATTCTACTATTCGGCACCGATCCCCACGGACAGTCGGTCGCTCTTCAGGTAAACGATTTCCATCCGTACTTCTATGTTAGACTTCCAGATTGCCTTGCCGCAAACAAGACGGCAAAGCAGAATCTAGAGTATTGGGTGTGTCATATACAACCTGGAGAGGATATTTCACACGATGAATTCAATAGGATAAAGTGTGTGTATGAGCAACACAAGGTTCTAATGGATTATACCGGCGGTAATAAGGGGACCTTTCTCAAGATTATTACGCCGACGATAGTTATGTGGCGCCTACTCAAGGACCGTTTTCTGGATAAGGAGACAACGACACCGATCGCGTACGATACGACAACCTTGTTTGGCGCAGGCGCAATTGCGGCGCTGGATAAGTATGTCCCTGTCGGTGATGTAGATGCAGTGAGCCCGAAGGGAACGAAAGTTGCACTCAAGGTATATGAAGCGAATATTGACCCGATGCTGCGATTCTTTCATGAGCGAAATCTAAGTCCGGCGGGCTGGGTAGAAGTTCCCGCAAATTGTTGGGAGTTCGCCAATTCAAGCGACGCAAAGGTGAAGATTTATGCGAGTGCCGACTGGACAGAGTTGAAAACGACAGAGGACCGCGGTATGGCGCCGTTCCTCGTTGGTTCGTGGGATATTGAGTGTAATTCCAGTCACGGCGATTTCCCGATTGCAATTAAGGGGTGGCGTAAGCCCATCCGTGAACTTTATGAAAACGGCATGCCGACCACGCTCGCCGAATTTTGCGACAAACTCGCGAATGCCGCTGTTGGAAAATCAGGAGTACTTTCGCCGATTTATATCAACCGACGGAAACATTCGGCGCCTATAACTGGTACTTTCTTGCTTGACTGTATTAAGGGACAAAAGCAGGAAGATAAAATTCAACGGTATCTCAATATGATTAAGACGGAAACCAAGGCGGATATTCGTGAAAAGGCAATCACGGATCTTGACGAGTTGCTATCGTATTGGCGGTCCTCCGCCCCGAAAGGTAAGAAGGATACTCAGCCTGTGTTTCCTTACAATATTGTGGAGGGGGACGAAATTATTCAAATCGGTATTGTTCTCTATCGCCGATCCAAGCCGATCAGCAAGCATATTTGGGTGCTTAAGACGGTGGATAAGGCAACAGTCAAGCCGCCAGGTGCCGAGGTGCCGATTGAAGTGTATTCGTTTGAAGATGAGGCGACAATGCTGCGTGCATGGTTTCAGTGGCTCGGTAAGACAGATCCTGATATTCTTATCGGCTACAATATCTTTGGTTTTGATTCTAAATACATCTGGGATCGCCTACAGTATTTGACGAGTAAGAAGGAGGCAGTGAATATTACTACGCCGCTCTCCTGTCTGGTATCGCGTCCTACCAAACTGGAGGAGAAGTTTCTATCGTCGTCGGCGATGGGTGACAATACTCTACACTTTATAAATGCGGCGGGTCGTCTACAAATTGATTTGCTTCCGTATATTCGCCGCAATCACAATCTCGATTCTTACAGTCTTGATAATGTGTCGGCGACATTTGTTAGTGGCGCAGTGAAGTCTATTACCCAAACAAGCGACGAAGAATTTGTAGTTGTGACCAAGTCCACGAAGGGCACGCTCCCAGGTAGATTTATTACGCTGATGGACGATGAGAATGACCGCATTGTAGAGAAGGCAGAAGTCTTAACTGTTGAGCCGACGAAACTGACCATCCGCATCAAGGGTGGCAAGGAGAAACTAGAGGATAACGGCGGCAAGCCGACCCGTTGGGCGCAGGTGAAAGATGATGTTTCACCGAAGGACATCTTTCGTTTCCATCGCGGCACTCCACAGGAGCGTGGAATTGTTGCCCGTTACTGCTTACAGGATTGCGATCTAGTGATGGAACTCTTCAACAAGTTGGATATTTTGAACAACTCCATTGCCATGGCAAATGTATGCTCGGTACCGGTGAGTTTCATCTTTCTGCGCGGTCAGGGCATTAAGATTGAGTCGCTTATCTTTAAGGAGTGCCGACTGAATGACCAGTTAATTGAGGTGCTGCCGAGCCAGCGTCGTCATAACGATGATGCGCCCGATGAGCCCGAAACACCGTCTACCGATGAAGACTCCTATGAAGGTGCGATTGTTCTGGAGCCGAAGACTGGTATCTATATCAATGACCCAATCACCGCCGATGACTTTGCATCTCTGTATCCGTCGTCTATCATCAGTGAAAACATCAGTCATGATACGCTTATTTGGGTGAAGGATTACGAGAACGACGGAACGACATTCCGCGAACTCCGCGAGGGCTCGGATCGTTACGATAACATTCCAGGCAACAGTTATGTGAATATTGAATTTGATATCTTACGACCCGATCCCACAGACACTCGTAAGCATCCTACAAAACTCCGTGATGGTAAGCGAATTGCCCGTTATATTCAACAGCCGCAGGGCACAATTCCTCGTATTCTAGAGATGCTCCTCTCGTCCCGTAAGAAGTGCCGTAAACAGGCGGAGAAGGAGACGGATGAGTTCAAGAAGGCGCTCTTAGATGCGCAGCAGTTGGCGTACAAGTTGACGGCAAATTCTCTGTATGGTCAGTTGGGCTCAGGCACATTCAAGGTGCGCCGCCAAGTCTTAGCCGCATCAACGACCGCCTACGGTCGTAAACAGCTGATGTTTGCGAAGGCGGTCATTGAAGAAATCTATGGCGGCGGCAAGGATCCGCGGTGTGATGCGGAGTGTATCTACGGTGATACCGATTCTATCTTTCTACGCTTCAAACCGAAGGATCCTAAAACCGGCAAGCCGCTGACGGGCGACGCAGCGCTCAAGGCGGCGAAGGATCTTACCATCGAATCGGGCAAACTCGTGAGCTCGTGCCTCAAGCCGCCCCACGACTTTGAGTTTGATAAAATCTTTCGCACATTCTGTTTGCTCAGCAAGAAGCGTTATGTGGGCGATATGAGCGAAGATGGTCTTGAACCCGGCGATTTCCACCGCAAGAGTATGGGTATTGTGATGAAACGCCGAGATAATGCACCAATTGTCAAGTATGTGTATGGCGGCGCGATCGAGCGCATTCTGGATCCAACCCGACCTGTTGGAAACTCAGGCGTAAAGGATGCGTTTAACTTTGTCCAAACAACGGCAAAAGATCTCCTTGCAGGCAAATTTCCCATGACGAAGTTGATGATTACAAAGTCCCTCCGAGCCGATTATGCGAATCCCACCCGCATTGCGCACAAAGTCCTGGCGGACCGCATTGCCGAGCGGGATCCAGGCAATAAGCCGTCCACGAGTGAGCGTATGTCGTTCGTGTATATTGAGTCGAAGGCAACGCTACAGGGTGAGCGCATTGAAACGCCGTCGTTCATCAAGGAGCACAATCTCAAACCGGATTACAAACATTACATTACAAATCAAATTGCAAAACCAGTCGCTCAGGTGTTTGCCCTAGAACTCGCCAATCTTCCAGGCGTGAAAGCACATGATCTAGAATCGTGTAAGAAAGCAAAGGATCCCGTGGCAGCCCGAGAAAAACTTGCGGAAGAATTGCTCTTTGGCAGTCTTCTAAACGCGGATGCAATGGCGGCTAGCGGTCAACGGTCTATCGCCTCCATGTTTGTGAAAAAATAGCCTTCCAAGATAAAGATGCCCAGAAAAACCCGTAGAAATAATAACAATAATCTTATTTTTCCAATGAATAAGGAAAATCCAAGGAAAGTGAATAAGAAGCAGAATAATACAAAGAAAGTTAACCGAAAACCAACTATGGTCTATATGAATAAATATGTAAATAAACCAAAAGGTCAGCCATATGTTTTCAATGTGCCTCCTAAAGTGCTCAATGCGATGATGAATAAACATGTATTCTAAGTAGAGGATGTCAGCGGCGGCGGCGATGCATGCACAAAAGGTGGCACGAGAGCGGGCACATGCATATGCACAAGTGCAAGCACAACGGGCAGCACACGCAGCGCACGCAGCAGCAGTAGCAGCAGTAGCAGCACCAGCACCAGTAGCAGTAGCAGCACCAGTAGCAGTAGCAGCACCAGTAGCAGTAGCAGCAGCAGCACCACAGCCACCGGCATATACTCCTACAATCGATGAACTAATACCCGAGGGTTGGGTACAACTATGGTCGCAGAGAGAGCAGGCGCCGTATTGGAAGAATGAGTATACAGGAGTAGTAAGTTGGACACCTCCTATTGATTTTTTACCTGGATGGTCTTATAAATGGTCTGTAAGAGCACAAGCTCCGTATTATGTGAATTCGTATACGGGTGAGACTACGTGGACAATGCCTCTTGGACATCGAGGAGGTTACAAGAAGAAAGCAAAAAAGACCCGTAAGTCAAAACGCAATACACGCCGTAGGTAAATAAGTATATATATATTAAGATTATTAAAATGTCTACCAATGAAGCCGAGACACAGCCTGGACTTCAGTGGAATGGAACCGTGGATAAGATGATGGCGGACTGGTGCGATCAATCCAAATGCTTTAATTGGATGCATACGGAGGCGTATTCTCGTTATAGTAAGCGGGCAACAGCAATGACAATTAGCGCAAATATTGCCATTTCGTTGAGTGGTATTGCGAATTTAATTATCGGTAGTACAGTTTCAGATAATAGTAAAACATCTATGATTTTTGGATGTGTCTCTATTGCCATAGGAGTTGTCAATATGATACAGAATCAGTTTAATTGGCCAGCATTGGCAAATAATTTTAAGAGTTCGGCGGAGCGTTGGGATGTAATTACCCGAAAGATGCAAGAGCAACTAATGATCCCTTACAGTGGTCGTAAGGATTGTGGCACTTTTTTGAAATATATTAAGCAAGATATTAATGATGCATCGGATACAAATGCGTTAATACCTGAAGATATTCGCAGTCAATGTGCAGAAAAGTTTGGAAAAATCAAGGATTTTGATGTGCCAGATATTTGTGGACAGGTTGAGCATACAACGATTTATATACCTGAGCCACCTGGGCTGCCTTTGGCACCATCGCAGGTTCCTTTGCTAAGTGCTCAGGTTGAGCCAAGTAGAGGTTGACTCTGCCCATTCGCAATACCTGTGACTTGTTTCATAACATGATATAGCCATCCAAATGCTAATCCCATTACAACAAACATAAAAACAATAAATACAACAATCTCCGCCATAGTTATTTTGTATTTAGTTAAACAGACTTAAACCAATCCCACGAAAAATAAGTAATATGTTTTTCAATTGGTTTAATCAACCGAAAAGGTATGTGAATCTCACACTTCAGCCCGATAATAGCGGGATGAAGTATGCGGGCTTTCATGATGGCGCGGCGCTCAAACTTGTAGGAACGGAGGGCGAGACGGTGGGCGATTTTATGCGACGATTCAATCAATACCGTGGTCCTGACGAGCAAATCCTAATGCTCCATACCCCCGCGGGCGAAATTCTTTCATTTACAACCATGGTGCGTCAGGATATGACAGCAGTTGTCAAATATTCTCCATCTAAATAAATATCTATATAATCCTATAAGAAGGTATTGTATGCCCTCTTTGAAGAAGTCAACAAGTGTTCCCAAAAAGTTAGGAGTAAAAGGGGATGACACAATCCTCAAAGATGCTATTGACTTCCTATTTCAAATAAAAGGAATTCAATATTCACAGAAGCACCCGGACTTTGTGACGCCAAGTGCTGCGGAATTTTTTAGTCATGTGATAAATCTTACCGCCGAATGTTCCCCCAAAAAACGGAACTGTCTTTCCAATAAATTTCAATCATTTCTGTGCTTTCTAACACCGATGTTCCATGATGTTCATATGTGCTCGTCAATCCTATCCAGTCTTACAATTACAATCTATGCTCTTACTTTGTATCATATTACGGGAAATTATTTGCGCGAGGCGTCGCCCGCTGCTACCTTGGATAAGGCGCTTATAATACATAATCCTAATAATATTGTTGAGGCTGTACACGAAAATCTACATTATTTTATTTTGAACTGTATGCCGTATGTACCCAAGCAGGCGATTGATAAATTAATCGGCGTTACGGACGAGTTTGTAAAACGGACAATTATAAAGTTGCCGAATCATGTAAAATCTCATATACCGGCATTGAATATACAGGAGATTGGAAAGGATATTTGCCACGGTTTGGATATGGTGTACAATTATGCACCGTTTTTCCTACAATGGAAAGCGCCGATTGCGGTGCTGCTCACACGGTGCGGTATGGAACCGTGCCGGTCAATGTGCGAAGAGATCGCCAATTTTGTGCGGTCTAAAACTCATCATGATGGGCAGATGGTGTAGCCTAAACCACTGATACTATATATTATAGAATGGACCAGTGCGAAGCTCTAAAGAAGAGTGGTAAGCCGTGTACCCGTGCCGCCGAGCACACATACGAAGGGCACAATATATGTAAGAAGCACTGGAAAATTCTGCCCAAGAAAGTGCGCAAAGAGTGCCGGCGGCGCATCAAAGCCATGCAAGAATTTACGCCGATTCTTAATCATGTAATCAAACAGGTTATCAAACATAAACGAATGAGCTACAGGAGAATGGCAGAACTCGTTCAAGAGGCGGCGGCAGTGACTGGCACACTCAATAAAAAAGAGCAGAACGATATGATTCGGCTAGTTATTACAAGCGTTAAATTACGAAGGGGCATTCCGCCAGAGAAGGAATCTGCCGCACTCATGGTGATTGGAGAGTTGATAAAGGATATTTGTGATTCTCCCTAAAAGAGTATAGCAGATGAATGTCGTCGGCAATCATACGCCGCTTATAGACTCCGTCAGTCGCATCAGGAAGCATGTAGATATCAAGACCAACTTTGGGATACCGATGTAGTATATCATGATTGAAGTAATCAAGAAAACGCTCAATGCCTGCGGATGACACCGTTTGTGGACGCAGACCTAGTACGAGTGTTTTTAGCGCAGGCGCATAGGTAGAGCGTTCCTTGTACCAGACGCGCCAGAAACGCTCCATGCGCCCTTCGTGTGTCTCTGCCAATTCGATATCCTCAAGAATAATGGTTACAATAGGATTAGGTTGGTAGGGACTGAAGTCAATGCTACCAGGTGAGATGTCGTCAAATAAATTTGCGGAGGGAGAGGACATTGGTAATAAGAAGTAGATATGTAAATGTTGTACGGGTACATATCTCTTTAAAAACTATAGCAATTTCAATTTTTTAATTTGTGTTCTAATTGCTACCGCCGGCAGCCTCCGCATAAGTACGCTGCGTTGCGGCAGCAGCAGAGCCAGCGCCAGCGCCAGAGCCAGCAGGAGCAGCGCTTGGGCGCTCACGAATATCGGCGCGGCAAACAGGGCAGTGAACATTAAGCTGGAGCCACGGATCAATACATTCAATATGGAATGTGTGCGAGCAGTAAAGTTGGCGCCACTGGTGGTTACCTCCCTCAGCATATGTGTGCTCCTGGCAAATGGCGCAGTTCACATCGGCAGCAAGTGTTGACTCCTCAATAATGGATGAGCCAGCGTTAATATCCGCCGCCGAAGCGCCCACCTCTACATCACTCCAAATATTGCGCCCGCCGCTGCCCATGCCGCCCATGCCACCCAACTCATTGAGCATACCGCCAAGAAGAAGGCTAAGAGACCCAGGCGTATTTTGAAAGAGCCCGCCAGGAATGGCGTTCTCCATATAAATATACTGCTGTAAGGGATCACGCGTGCGGCGAACCGGCGGCGGAGTGTTCACAGTCGTTGTCGTCGTTACATTCGCAGGAGTAGTAGGCGTGCTCATTCTATTCGCATTTAGGCTGCGCAAGCTCTGCCCAATCGTATTGCGACCAATAAGCTCACCGGCACCAAGAGTGCCTGAGTTAGTTGATACACTCATTCGAATATTTGTTGGAAGCACAGCACTGCTAAGAAGATTTACTGCTGCATTTACATCTTCCTCGGTAATTGTAACATTACGATTATTATCTGCGGTCGACAGCGGGGGCGCATCGCGTAGTGGTGCCGTGCTTCCCCGCCGCCATTCGACAAATGAGCGACGACGCTGTTCGGCACTGTACATCATGTAGAGGTGCTGCTGGCGGATATAGGTGTCGCGGAATAGTGTACGAATACGGTGTCGCATAAAGGAAACCGTTTCATTGGGGAAAATGGCATCATCGTAAAGTATTTCGGGCATGAAATTGTGAAGTTCATCTAGTGTCGAAAATCCATAGATTGTTTCGTAACGATTTTGATTAAACTGCATTATAATGATTATTATATGAACCTTTAAATTAATTTCATTTTTTTCCCACGGAAGAAAATTGAATAAGTCTAAAGTGTATTAACCATAATTAAGAAAAAGAATGACCGAGTTGTCTACTACAATCGGTTTGGCAAATCTAGGAAATACATGTTTCCTAAATGTTGTACTCCAGGCGCTAAGATTTTCGCCCCCGCTAGGCGAGATATGTCTTATCAATGATACGATTGAAAAGCGTAAAGAATCAAATAAGAAACTACTGGTGGATGAATTTCAAACATTAATGCGGGACTTTTGGAAAGCAAATGTTCCACAGGGTGGGAAGCCGACAATGATGCCCCGTCGGTTTCATGGAGCGTTTCTAAGAACGATTCAGGAATCGGGCGATGACTGGCATCATTTTGGTCAGCAAAGCGATGCTGCCGAGACAATTCAGTATATTCTCAATGGCATTCATGACGCAATTTATAAGAATGTGGTTATGAGAATAAACGGAAAGGCGCGAAATCAAGAAGAGCAGGGGTATATCAAGGCAATTGACTCGTGGAATTCATTCTTTGGCAAGGAGTACTCACCAATTGTGGAGAACTATAATGGACAGACACAGACGGATGTTATATGTGAGTCGTGTAATGCGGTCTCTACGCGCTATGAACCATGGCTTATGCTAAAAGTTCCGTTGCCCGGTGGTCCCACGCCGTATAATACAACGCCTGATGCCACCCTCACAGATTGTTTCAATCTAGGATTTGCGAATGATAGTTTGGACGATTATCAGTGTGATGCCTGTAAAGTTAAGGGAAAGGCAACGATTAGGAACCGAATTTCCAACTTTCCGCCGGTGATTATCCTAACACTCAAACGGTTTACAAATAATATGCAAAAGGTATCGGGTAAAGTTGCTTGGGACATGAATCGTCTCGATTTGCGTTCATGGGCGGCGTTCTCGGCGGGCGACCCATTTAATAAGATGTACACGCCACCGATCTACGAAACGACGGCAGTGATTGAACAGCAGGGGTCGTTCCGCGGCGGGCATTACCGAATGTATGCAAAGCAGAATGGAATTTGGAATGAATACGATGATAATGATGTTCGACAAGTGCCCGGTGAAAGTGTAGCAAATTGCGATGCATATGTAGTGTTTCTTACACGCACAAATATGATTGACAGCATGAATACGCAGTTTATAAAGCATATCCGTTCTATACGCAGTAAACATGAAGCCGCAAAGGAAGCATAATTTAAAAATACTAATTAGAGGTGATGAACTTTAATCCGCTGGCATCCACCCAGTCGCCAAATATTTTTGGTTCACCAAAGACGAATATGGTAAGCACCGCTTCAGGGCTTCTAACAAATATATGGGTCGTTCTGCTTGTGATTGTCATTGTCGCAATCCTCTGCTGGGTGTACTACAAGAAGATTGGGTATTACATTGATCTAGGATTCAAGAATGTGGGATATATGATCAATGGGCGCAAGTCGGTAGACACAGAGTTTGGTAAGGCAGGTAGCATGGGTGCCCCTGGAGATTTGGTTGCGACGATGAAGCCGATGGAGGATGCGCCGCCCCATCCTCAGTTGCCAAGTGTGCCAAATCGCCCGTCCGGTATGCCTGGAGCAAAAGAGAACCAGCCGGCAACCTTCCTATCGGGCGTGCTGCCGCATCCAAATTTTAGTACCGGTGGCAAGCAGGTATTCAATGTAAGCCGCAATATTTATACATATCATGATGCAGCAGCGGTATGCGCAGCGGTTGATTCTGAGCTCGCCACCTACGATCAGGTGAAGGATGCATATGACCAGGGTGCAGACTGGTGTAATTACGGCTGGGTGAAGGGACAGATGGCTGTCTATCCCACCCAGAAATCGACCTATGAGAAGCTCCAGAAGGGACACCCGCAGTACCACAATGCGTGCGGTCGCCCAGGTGTCAACGGCGGATACTTTGACAATCCCGAACTGTTGTTTGGCGTCAACTGCTTTGGTGTCCGCCCCGCAAAGAATGCGATGGACGAGTTGAATGACAGCGATGTTGCGCTCCCGCCGACAACGGACGAGATTGAATTTGAAAAGAAGGTCCAGAAGTTCCGCGATGAAATGGAGAACACGACGGTCTTGCCATTTAATAAGAACTCGTGGTCCGGTTAGACGCGCCTCACAAGTTTAATAATAACGATTATCTATGATAATACATATTATTCACCCCACCGCTCGTCACCATACTCATACTGATTCGTATCAACATAATCACCCTGTTCATCCTCTACTATCAACTGTGCTTCGACTAAACTTTCTATATTTCGTTGTACATATGTTGGCAATAAATGTTCCATTGCCTTGCGCCAACCAGGCAGCGCCTCCTCCCATTCACGCACGGGTATCCGTGCCCAGAATGCGGACCAATTATTAAAACAGTGTATTTCTAGCCATTCTTGCCACAATGCCTCTATCTCCGTATTCCATTCAGGAGGATATGTATTTTTCATAAAAATATTTCGTCTATAAATGTTTGTACTCTTATACAATATCATGCTACACAATGCATTACATATATTTCGGCGAAATACCCTTTCAGATATTTCTAGGTTTAGCCTTTTTTTCTTTAATAAATCTATAAATCTATCGTTTATTTCCATAATTGTTTCTGCTGGCGTTCCCTCGTGTTCTTTCCCCTCAATAAGTGTATGAAACCATTGTGTAACTTTATTATATTTTGTTTTTTGTTGTATTTTATTTAATATAAATGTATTCATGCCAGTCCCTCCTTGCGCCTTGCCTTATCGCTAAAAAGTTAGTTCTAAGATTAGGTCGGAGGTTTTTTAGAACCGCCATCCGCACCAACAACGGTTTTCTTCAGGTAATCGGTCGTTTTGGACCCACGACGAGTCTGTAAGAAATTCAGGATTGATGTAGTTTCATCCCCACGTGAAGGATTTGCTGCATAATAGGCATGAAGTTGATCCTCCAGGAATCCCCAGGAAAGGGGATTTGCCTGAGATCGTGAAGCGCGTTGTAGCGTGGCGCCATTAATTTGTAAGACGGCATTTTTCATACCGGCTGCCTCAAGATTTGTAAGAATCTTGCTTTCGTACTGCCCTCGCATGGTGCGGGCATTGGATACTTGTTTGTTTAGAGCCTCGGCAAGATTGTCAAAATGAACATAATGCCGGACAGCCTCAACAAGATCTTTATTTGCTGCCATCTTATCTGCGACGGGTGTTTTTCTTTGACTTACGGGACGAACGGCGGTTCTTGCGTGATAAATCCTTAAAGGCGTTTGTCAGATTTTGGCTAGCAAAAGGAATATTTAAGTAATTTAAAGGTCCTGCACGTGAGGGGGCACGCATGCTTTCTTCATGTGCCTTAAGATTTGCTATCTGCTTTAACCGTGCGGCTTCTTCTGCTGCCAGCTTCTGTACCCGTGCTGTTTCTTCCGCTATTATCTTTTTATTATACGCATTAATATTGGCGGCAGTTTGAGCATTTTTTTTACGTAGTTCAGCAAGCACTTTTGGTTTGAGAGCCACAGGCATAGCGGCAAATCGCGCGGCATCTTGTAAGTAGCAATTGGCACACTCACCGGGTATCATTGGACGGTACGCCATCTCTATTATGAAATATTTTTTTAAAGGAGATGAGTAGGGTTTAAAATATATAAATTATAATAATCATAAATATGTTTACCCCGTTAACACAATTTGGACTA
>Ga0208616_1000306_pt1 | contig 14988 bp, 31 predicted proteins | sample CryBogCBE16Oct07_FD_184575 | JGI IMG/M metagenome (GOLD analysis project Ga0208616, IMG submission 184575) | Freshwater microbial communities from Crystal Bog, Wisconsin, USA - CBE16Oct07 (SPAdes) (version 2) | ecosystem: Environmental > Aquatic > Freshwater > Lake | place: Crystal Bog... | reverse complement strand
GATCCTGGCGCGTCAGGAGCCGTAGCGTTTTACTACACAAACGATATTCATCTTATTGCGGCGTATGACGTGCCGATTATAGGAAAAGAAATAAATGCGACGGCATTATTTGAGCTCATTAAGCATCACGCGCCGGATATGGCAGTTGTCGAAAGCGTCCACGCGATGCCGAAGCAAGGCGTTAGTTCGGTCTTCAATTTTGGTATGGCATATGGCGTCGCGAAAGGCGTTATCGGAGCGGCAGGCATCAGAAGAGTTGATGTGTCCCCCGGTAAGTGGAAGAGGCATTTTGGCCTTTCGGCGGATAAAGAGGCGGCAAGGGCGCTGGCTATTAGCCAGTGGCCTAAGAGCGAACATTTTCGCCGCAAGAAAGATCACGGCAGGGCAGAGGCGGCGTTACTAGCTTTGTATGGTGCTCAAACACAAATGTAATGGAGATTGACGTGACTGACTATTCAGACCTTGTGAAGCGATTGCGCGGCAAAAAGTTAAACTGCACTTGTGCCTCTAAGTCAGCCAGCGAATGCTGTTGCAATACAGATTGGCCTGAGAGCTTTTGCAATGAAGCCTCCGACGCATTAGAGGCGCAAGCAAAACGGATTGAGGAACTAGAACATCAAATGAAATTCGAGTGTGATACCTATCTTTGGAACCGTAAACGAATGTCGAGACGTATTGCGATGTTAGAATATTGGATGGAAAAGTTGTTTAAATACGGCAGCTCGCCGGAAGCAAGACGCAATGAACTGACAATGGCGACAGAGATACCTGACCTTTTGATGAGAGAGGGTGAGGATATTTTGCATCATCTTGAGGAAAGATCAGATTTGGAGAAAGTTGATGGGATTATTTAATGGACCGCCAGTAACCGACGCACAAAGAGAACTAGTGGCAATGACAGATGCACGAACCAGAGAATGGTATCTGGAAGCTGAAATTGCAATGTTGAATATGCGTATTGCAGAGTTGCAACAGCTAGTGGCGCGAATTGTCGAACACAATGACATCGACAGTGATGTTCCTGATTATATCAGATGGGAAATATTAGTGGCCGATGCTCGTAAAGTAATAGAAGATAATGTGGCAGATTGGGAGGCGCATTACCGCGCTTTGGGAGAGAAGGAATGATATTTCCCTGTCGGGAATAACAAATGTGAAATTAACCAGTAAAAGTAATATATTTTACTGAGCGGTAAATATTATAAATTCCGCATAAACAAGAATTATGTCTCATTTAACATACGGCAAAATGCCGTTCGTAATACAAAATGCTTCAAATATGACCCACAAAAGCGACTGGTGATCCATATTTAGATATTTTAGGAAAGGGACGTTGTAATGAACACCAAGCTTCCTGAGCAATATTATGCTTACGTTCCGCACTCTCGTGTTGATGCGTATGTTGAAATTGGTTGGGAGTTCGAAAGTGAATTGCCGCCGCCGCATTGTTTCTATGCATGCCTATACAGATGGATTGGCGAGGGGGAGCCATTAATGCCAAAACGAACAGATCAAAAAGAATAAAAAAAGACCCGGCTGCAACCGGGCCTAAAAAGTTAACCATTGGAAGAGACATCACCAAAAAGGAAATGGCTATGTCGAGCGATAAGCTATCAGACATTGATGTATTGCGTCAAGATTTTGAGCAAGAATACGCGTCACCATCACAGTGGGCGCGTATGTATCGATCACTTGGGTGGCAGGTTGTTCCTGTCATGCTGCCGTCAGAGGCAAAGCCAGGCAAGAGCTGCAAGCAGCCTATTGTAAAGTGGGCGGAGCACGAGCGCGAACTTACGTCAGACGAATTATTCAACAAGTGGTATGGCGCTGACGGTCTTTACTGTAAGCGCATTAATATGGGCATCGTCACTGGCGAGTGCTCGCAGTCTTTATTCGTCATTGATCTCGACTTGCACAAGAACACGTTCCCTGCGGTGTGGTTGCAAGGCATCCACGACGATCACGCAGGCGGCATACTCCCTGACACGCCACGGGCGACGACTGGCGGTGGCGGCAAGCATTACTTTTTCAGAGCTCCCCCTGGATGGGTGCCGCCCACAATAAAGACGCCTCAAGGCATCGACATTAGAGTCCGCGTCGGATTTGTGGTGTCTGCGCCGTCACTGCACGAGACCGGCAATAATTACATATGGGACGAAGGCTTTGAGCCGTGGAACATAGAGGTCGCGGTCGCCACGACGTGGCTGTGCGAGGAGGTCGAGCGCCTCGTATTAGAGAACGGCGGCAACATGCCTCACGAGGCCGTCAATCCAAGAACCTATGAAATATTGCCGCCGGTTCCTGGTCACGGCATGACGGGCGTCCAAAAGAACGAGTTCGGTATGATAACCGACGGGCGCGAAAGCCAGATGGCCAAGATGATCTTTGGCCGCATGCTGGACGAGCGGCGCAAAGACCCAACATTCCCCGACCCAGACCGCATACAGCGCATAGCCATCGATCTGTTCAAGCAATATGTGTCTTTGGTTAAGACGCGCATTGATGACCCCATTGCGCAAAAGCATGACTTGCTTGAGCGCGAGGGCCGCGGCCTTACGCTCTTCACGGAGAAGATGCACGACGCCCTGCGCAAGTGGGACACAAAGATAAAGCAATACGCGGAGGCTGGCCCTCCCCCAAAGCATGAAAGGCTTGAGCACAGACACGACGCAACAGACAGCGTTAATCCTGACGAGGAAGAGTTTAATCTCAAGCCTGAGCAAATATCCACACTGATGAGAGACCCCAGCGTCTTCAGGACGCTGACCATCCAGGAGATATATGACCTCCCTGATCCGCGTTACTTGATCAAGGATCTCTTAATCGAGAATGGCCTTTGCTTCGTCTACGGAGCTCCCGGATGCTGCAAAACTTTTATCGTGCTGGATATGGCGCTCTCCATTGCTGCCGGCCTTCCTGACTGGTGGGAGAAGCCTATAGAGCGGTCTGGGCCGGTCCTATACATCAGTTCTGAAGGCGTCACTGACATGAAATTCCGCATCAAGGCGTGGTCGGAAAACAACGGTCTTGGCGCTCCCCCTCTTCCTTTTCGCCTGCTTGATGAGAGCATGAACTTCATGAATGAGGAGGACATCGACAAGCTCATACGCACAATCGACAAGGCTATCCAAGGCATGGAAGGAGAGGTGCCGGTCCTTATCGTCATCGACACTGTATCTCGTGTCCTGCCTGGCGCAGACGAGAACCTGCAGAAGGACATGACGCTCTTTATCCGGGCGTGCGACCGCATCAAATCCAAGTTCGGCTGCTGCACCCTTGGCGTGCATCACACGGGCCGTCAGGGGGCAAATATGAGAGGCTCAACGGTATTTGACGGTGCCGCCGACGGGTCTTTCCTGATCGCTCGTGAGGAGGGCGCAATGGAAGGCCAGATCATGGCCAAGAAGATCAAGTCTGCGCCTGACGGGTGGACGTGGGACTTTGGCATTCACTTAACGCCACTGATCTCAGGAAACACGTCCCTGACTGTCACGCGAATGTTCGACGCAACGACAAAAAAAGATAATGAACCGGTTCGTTCTCATACTGATTTTGGCAATACCCAGGAGACTGGACGCATCCACGTCGGCGGAAAGAAGAGGGACGCCGTCCTGTGCTTCAACATCTTGAACGCCCTTCAAGATGACTTTGAGGACGGTCGTGGGTGGTCTATGGCAAAGAATACGTCCAGGGACTTCAGGAAGAACATGCACACACTCTTTAAAATTGAACACAAGGAAGCGGAAGAAATCATAGACGACTGGTATGCGCGCCGTATCATTTCCGAAGAGTATAACAAGAACACAAAGGTCACGAGTTACAAGCTTGGTGACAATTGGCTGCCCGACTTTAAGCGTAAAAAATATGACCGGTAATTGCGGAAGTAACCAAAAGACACTTCCGCAAATTAACCAGAAAAAAATTACTTCCGCAAATAAGGCACTGAAAACAAATGAAATACTCACTTCCGCAAATTACTTCCGCAAACACTTCCGGTCACTTTCTCAAAACATTTAAAATCAAAGACTTAACTTGCGGAAGTAATTTGCGGAAGTGAGGCATATAACACATTAGTGTTATATGGCCTCGCGGGGCGCTCCCTCAGGGTCGCGCGCCCGCTCGCCGACACACAGTGTGGTTGACAAAAATGGACTTAGTAGGAAGGATCATTGGGTGATGGGCAAAACGGACAATGAACCGGCGGGAGTTCAGACGGTGGGAAGCCGGATGATTGGCAATCGGTCGTATAAGATCAGGTCGGACGAGAGGCTCATCGGCAAACGCGACGGTTGGGAGTTGAGTGAGCTGACGGCGTGGTCGAGGGACGGCTGGTTAAGCTTACGCGTGTTGGACGCGAGGGTGGACAGGCCGAAGGGTAATGGGACGCCCCGCATGCGGGTGTATCAGATTGGATACAACACGGCGCAAGGTCGCGTGGCCAGGAACTTGTATTGGTGGAGGCTGACGGAGCACTGGCCTGAGGTGTCGGCGTGGGTGTTGGAAAAGATCAAGGAGGATACACGATGACCGGCGAAGATGTTATGGGTTACGCGATTTGTATTATTATCGCAGCATTCGTCGCCTACCTTGCGGACGGTTTGCTTAATGGGTGGGACTGATGGCGATATTGAAAAGGTTGTTTGACGCCGTCGGCTTTGCGATAGCATTAGTGGTGATTTGGGCATTGGTTGTCGGGCTAATCTTTCAAATGCATTGGAAGGGGAAAAAACTATGATTGACTGGACAGACAAGGCGCTTGACGCGGCGGTAATGGCAATGGGTGAGGGATCGTATCCCCGCCTGTCTTGGGGCAATCGCCTGAAATGCCGCGAAGACTTTAGGAAGATCCTCAACGCCGCCATAGAGGCGCAAGAGGCAAACTGCGAAGAGTTCGACGTAGACGAAGTAACAGACGAAGGAGACGAGGAAGATGATTTTGAGCTTCTTGTCGAGAGGCCGTCGGCAACAAAATCATATTTGATTGAGATGACGCTAGAACAGATTGATGCAATTATCATTCAAGAAATGAAAGGCACGTATTTGCTTTGCAAGTTAGACACAGAAACAGGCGACAAAAAATTAATGGAAGCGGCAGGTTTAATTCTTAATTATTTTATGTCGCCTGAAGAATATGACGAGTGGTTAGAAGAAATTGAGGGTTGATGTCGATGTCAGAAACGAAGGAAGATCCTATCGCCTTACTGGCGGAGGAGATTAAGAAGTTACGCAAGAAGATTAAAAAATTGAAGCATGCCGTGAGGGGAATAAAGAAATGACGAGAGAAAAGAAATATTCAGAACTAATTGAATTAATTATACGCCTTCAAAAAGAAGGAAGGCCAGAAGATGCAAAAGTATGTGTCAACGCTTTATACTGCTTGCAGACAAAAGATGGGAAAATTGAACATTTTAAAAAAGAGGCTGAAGACTATAAGTTTTTTTATGAACTAGATAACCATAAACGTAGCACATAGGCTACACATTTCCATAATATGACGCACGAAGCTTACAAAAGGCAATCAAATGAGCAATCCAATATTTGTCCCGGCATACTGGCCGTTGTTTAAGACGCATGAGCTAAGACGGTTTGATTATACGTCTCCAGACGAGCCGTCATTTACGTCAGTGTTTTCGTATGACACTGGCAGCGACAGTATGCTTTACAATAATTACGATAGCGCGGGTAAGTGGCTTAATCGCTGGTATTACCGATACAATGTTGGGTTCGGTATTGCGGAGTGGAGAGACGACTACCCAGGCGATAAAAAAGTTGTCATGCTGCCGCCAATTGGCTGGGGAGAGTTTCAGGGGATACCCTCGCTATACGAGAGTAAGCCGCAGTTTAATCCATTGATGTGTTGGCCGCCAGCGTTTGGGTCAGGAGAACAGATTGTCGCGTTTGAAGAGCAGACGTCAATGATCGTGCAAAACGTCCATTACGACGACGTTATTGTCTTCTCTTACCTGCAGTCGTGGAACGGCAAGCCAGCAACAGGCGCGAGATACTGGATGGCGTTAGGCATTGGCCCAATCGCCACGCAGTTCATCACGCAAGACGCGACAGACAGAACAAAGCTCATTACAACATCACGCTGGGACGCAAAGGTAACAAGATACAATGTCTGATACAGATCAACGAAAACTATCTGTCAAAAATCTCCTCAGCCGCATGGTCAATGAGGAGCCAACAAGAGAACTGATGGACGAGGCCGCAGACCTTATTGCGGTTTTGTATGACAATGAGCAGTTTTGGCATAACCAAAACAAATTGATGTTTGATTTGATGTGTGGAGCAATTGAAAATGGCGTCACGTCCGAAGAAGAGCAAAACACCCCCAACTAAGGCAGACAGAGGCGTCCCCGTCTCTTCCTACACGCCACCGCCGTGGCAATGCACTGAGGGCTGCTACCTCGCCGGCAAGGAGGCCCTCGACGAGGCAGATCACCTTGGGGAGGAGATGGAGAGGTATTGGGGCCGCGGGCGTCTGAGGCTCCTGGTCAATAAGGAGCTGGCGGAAAGGTTTGACCGTCAGAGATACTTGACGGCTCAGGCCCGATGGGAGGGTCAGCTGGAAGACGTCAAGCGAGAAGCTGGACGCATGGTGAAAGCATACCGTGCGCTGGATAGTGCCGCAAAGTCCGTAGGAGCGTCACCAGTAGACGATGAAACGTGGGAGGCTACTATCCCCCACGGAGTAATGGAAGGCACTGTATTGGTCATTGTGAAGAACGAGGAGGCTATTCCTAAAGTCACGAAGACTGTTGACGGCAGGAATGTTGTCGTCATGACGCTCAAAGATATTGCGCATCACATCAGCATGGATCACGACTTGCTGCAGATACGCCAGTCATTTCCGGGGGCGGCAGTGGAGGCCAGGTCACGGATAATAGACCCTATGCAGCCATCTTTGCGTAAAACTGAGGATGGAGTAATAGACGTCAGTGTGCCGATTGACGGCATACAAGGCTTTTCAGACTGGGAGTATGGGGATGAAGTGCCCTTCTGACGAAGAAGAAAAGATGCCATTTAAAATTTAGAAGGTGACAAAAATAGTTTTGGCCTGCAATCACTTTGTTGGACACGCGCGAGTAGATGAGGACATGCTGCCGACAACGTCGTCAAGCAGGCGAAAGATCCCAATGTCATTGCCCAGGGTTAAATTCCTGGAGGGACCTGATCCAAAATAAAAGGCGGGGAAATCCCCGCCCTTTTTTTATAACTTCTTTTCTTGTTTCTTTTTATTTTCTCTTTCCTTTTTCAAAAACACTATTTCTTCTTTGAGCTCTTTAATTTCATCGTTAAGCGTTTCTATTTTTGTTTCTGCTGATTTCTTTGCTGACGTCATACGCTTTAGCGCGTCTTCTGCCGTTAGTGCCCGCGTCTCAAGTTCGCCAATGGCGTCGCCAAACTCTTTATCGCCATTTAAATAAAATTTCTGCCTCATGTCATTGTAATACGGCATCTTGTCTTTGATCGCGATATACGATCTTTCTCCTACCGCAAAATTTCCGGGGCTTATTTCCAGCGGACCAAGCACATACATTTTCTCTTTGTGTAGTTTCTCTAGCGACATATCAATCTCCTAAACAGTTGCGTCAGCCTCTTGTCTCAATTCGTGGCACACCACCTCAAGCAGCCAGTCTCTGTCAATTGCGCCTTCCCTCAAGCCGTGCATGACAATAGCCACAAGGCGTGGCACTGGGTGCGTCGCGGAAAGCCAGGAAGTAACCTGACGCGGTGTCTTGCCTGTAATGGTAGCCAAGTCATTATTTGACAGACCTTGGGCCGCCATTGCTTGTTTGAGCTCTAGAGGGGACATAGCCTTCTCACTCCTGGTTTTGCTTGTTCGTGTCCCTCCCGCTTTGCCTGTAAGTAGTTGTGGACGTCAAGCTCTGTCCAATTGGGGGAAGTGTAGGTCGGATCACGACGCGTAAGCTTGCAAAACTCTTTCCAAAGATTTGGGTTAATCTCCCAGCAAGGTTCTAGCGACACGCTGCACATATCAGTCTCCGTATTTAGTCATGAACCAGACAACCAGGGCGGCGCTTAACACACCGCCCACTAAGAACGATAACGCTACTACAATTGTGGCAAGCGTCTCGCACATCAGTTGTCTCCGACAAAAAATCCGTAGCGTGGGTTAAGGATCTTGAAGCCTTGGTAGTAAAGATGCAAAGCAAGATCTCGTGCAGGTCGGTGGTCGACTGCAATTCCGTTTCTCATATGCGCCCACTCATCTACTTCTATCTCATTCTCAAAGAACTCTTTGGCTGCGTCTGGCACTGGTTCGAACATCCAAATGGTTGCAAAGCCCTCAGCGTGAACCAATACGTCTACGTCACTTGTATCTATATTTGTCATGTCAATCTCCATCAGTCTCTGTCAGAATATTCGTCAATTTTGTGCTCAGCTATTTCTGTCCAATTAACCTGGCTAATAAATGCCAAGGCGTATTCAGCTGCTAAATTTTGTTGGTTCAGTCCTCCGTCGCCGCATTGAGATAAAATGGTTTCTTCAGCGTATTCTTTTAGGCACAACCCAATATTGTAAGCGTCATCATCTAATGAGCGCCCAAGTATTTCGTAAGGATCAAAGCTGTCGAACAGCTCAAGGTTGACACGCCACGTCGCGTAGTTTGTCCAGCCGTTGTATTTATTGTCTGACATATCAATCTCCATTATTTATACTGACCATTTACTAAACGCTGCACTCTAAAAATCTGGTTATTTTTTCTGTATACTTCCATCTGGAACGCAATGGACTTGACGTCCCAGGCGTGGGTGATGACAAGCCATTTGTTGTTATACATGAGCTGCAGGCGAAATTCTGGATATACGCGCATGTCAATCTCCATTGGTCTCATCAGTGCCCGCGTGACGGACAGACGGGGCGGACCCCGTTTCGACCTTATGCCGCGTCGGCTAAAGACGCCTTGACGCGCAGGGTAGTGATGACTTTGGTCTCAGTGACCAGCGCGACGTCCTCAGGGCTGAGCAGCTCCTTGACCAACGTAGCGCTGACGCTGGAGCGTGGAGCCTTGGTGATGTTGACCGTGAAGTGCAGGCCAACAATAGCGTCGAGGGATGGGTCCTGGTTAACGAGCGCGTAGATCTCTTCCTTGATCTTCTCCAGGTCTTTGGTCGCCTTGTCAGCGATAACCTTGGCTTGAGCGTAACGGTCAGCGAGGATGTTGAGGTTTGTCATATCAATCTCCATACAATGTGTGTTTCGATGATTTGAAGGTAGAGGAAGTTACTTCCTATGTCAATACACTTAGTGCGTTTTTTTAAAAATATTTTGGCCCCCCTTATTGGGGGACCATGACTTCGATAAGTGAAGACTTGGCTCTTGTTGCCGCCACGTAGCAAAGATTGTCTTCCTGGTCCTGCTGCCACTTCTGCGTAGCGTAGGGGCTAGGCAGTGTGCCTTCACGGTCAAGCCAGTAGACCGTTTCCCACTCGCGGCCCTTTGCCTTGTGGATGGTGCTGAGCGTCAGCATGTTGCTGACATTGTCCTCGAACAAAGACTGGATGCTGTCCACCACTGCCTCAATGCTGTCGTTGCCAGCCCTGCGGCATTCGCTAGTGATAACCATGATCGTGTCAGCCTGGTCCTTGATCTGCTGAGCCAGTGCGCCATTGCCCTTGGCCTTAGCGCGGACGATCTGAGCCTCTGACCAATTGGTGACGCGGGTCTCAAGGCCATGCAGCGTCTTGGCTGTCTTCCACTTGGTGGCCAGGTTGATCAGGCCCTTGCCAATGTCTCTGCCTTCTACCTTGCAGGCGACACGGGCGCGGATGAGCTCGAAGGCCAAAGAGACAAGAGGCTTGGTGTTGCGGCACAGAATAGCCGCGGAGCCATCCAAATCATTGCGGCCAAATACGTCAGCGCGGTCAATAACGCTGTAAGAGCCATCAGGAGCACTGTCGTGCGCCTCAATGTGATTAACCCACTGGTGAGCCACCCTGACCACTTCCTTAGGGCATCGGTAGGTCACTGTGAGCGGCATGTCGACCGCATTGAAGTCTTCCTTGATCAAGTCAAGAGCGTCAGCGTCAGCGCCAGTGAAGCCGTAGATCGCCTGACGACGATCGCCAACGGCCACAACCCGACCGCCTGGCGCAAGCAAAGCCTTAACCAAGGCGCGACGAGCTGGGTTCGTGTCCTGGGCTTCGTCAACGAACACCCAGGGATACGTCCAGAAACGCAGCTTTAGGAAAACAGGAAGGTAGACCATGTCGTCGAAGTCAACGACTGACGTGTTGCTGTTAGACTTCTTGAGGACCTCAATGGCCGTGGCAACAATATCGCCTAAGCGCTTCTCAGCCTTGTCGGTCTTCTCATTGGCCAGGATGTCAAAGTGCTCGGCAATCTCATACCACTGGGAGGTGTCGTCAATAGCGCCAAAGACACCCAGGGCGCGCTGCTTAGCCAGAGACACAAGGTTAGCCACGATTGAAGAAAACAAGCGGACGGCATGCTCTGGGTGAGCTGACTTGCCCATAGACACCAGGATGTCTGTGACCTTGTTGCCGTCGACGCGGACGCCTGGGAATGATTTTTTGTATGCGCCAAGGCCAAAGCCGTGAACCGTATTGGCATTGGCCTTCTGCCAGTCGATCTTGCGAGCCTTGAGCTTGCCCTTGATTTCGTCAGCAATCTTGCGGTTGTAGGCAAGAATAGCGACTGGCTTGTCAGTGCGCTCGACAGCCTCAATCAGCGTGGTGGTCTTGCCAGCGCCAGCGACAGCCTCAAGAACGCAAGAGCCCTTGCCGGTCTCAACCCAGTCTAGGAAGGCAGCTTGTTGTGGTGACGGAATAAAAGCCATATCAATCTCCATAAAATCTAAAGGACGCCGTAGCGCCCTTTGATTGGTATAGAAGTTACTTCTACTTGTCAATCTTTATTTTTATCTAGCCAATTTAATTTTGGCAGACTGACTGGCTTTTCAGCCGCCCGCCGCCTGGCTTGAGCGAACATGGACTTGCGCTTGTATTCTTCGCGGTATTCAGTGTCCCACTTCAGTCTGTCCGCCCTCTCAACAATGTTGCGGTATCCCTCGCTGTCGAGCTTGTTTTGATACTCGACGGAGGTCAGTGTGCCGTTATCTAGAATAGCCATATCAATCTCCAAAAAAGTTAGGGTTCAACAGTAATTGAGCTTCCATATAGGACTGCAGGCAGTCGTGTATCTGCCGGCAGTGTGTTGGGTTGTCTGGGTCAGACCACAGATCGTTAGCCGCCTTTCGTATCAAATCAATTGACTTGCACCTGACTTCCTTCAGGTGATCCGTCAGTATATTCTCCTCCTGCGTCATAATGGTCTCCGTCTGATTTCTGCTTTGGTTTAAGTTCTCTGATCTTTCGCCTAAGCTCTCCTGTTTTCCAGCTGTAGATGTCAGCGAAGGGGATCACCAGCTTCCCCTTCTCTCCGTAAACAACGATGACTTCCCTGTTGCTGGTGATCTCGTAGCCAATCTTCTCATAGTCTACGAGCATTCTCATAAAGGTTATAAGCTTCATGCCGTCACCCAGTTTGGAGTTTTCACTTGTATTGATTTTCTAAATGGCATCAGAACGCCAAGGCCATCTACCTCATCACCAAATGACAAGAGCGCTGGGCCGTCGCCATTGTGGGCAATAGATACAGACGTCTCAGAGCCAGTGAGCGCCTTGGCCACTTTAGCGAAGTCACCCAGGTAAGTCATATTGAACTGGGCAGTCTTGCCGTTAAGCTCAGACGGAATAATGCGCTGCCAGTCAGGGAATGTGCCGTCAATCACACTAAATGTGATGGTAGAACCGTCGTGAGTTATAGACCATTGGTTCAATAAACCATCGGCCAGCTTTAGCGTCGCAAAGGGATCTTTTTTGTTCAGCTTGATCTTGGCAATAATGTCGAGGGGTATAATAATATTAAATGACTCTCCGTCATATCCCTGCAGCTGCTTGAACGCAGCAAGACGATGACCATCTGTGGCCACAATAAACACGCCCTTGGCAGAAGCCTGGATGGCTACTCCTTTAAGGTAGTAGCGCGTCTCCTCCTTTGAGGCACACATAGCGGCAGCTTTAACGAGCTTAAGATCGAGTTCCATTTTCATCTCCATATCAATATTCAAGTGGGCTTTTCGTAACAGCGCCTCTTTCGTCAATTTCAGCGCACCAACAATCCAGGTGATAGCTAAACCAAGCGCCGCGCAGTAGACGGCCCTCGTTGTTTAAGTAATCCCAGGTCGCTGATGGGTCGTTGTCAAATAGTTCAGTCTCAACTAACAGCTTCATCATTCATCTCCATATCAATATCAATGACCAAGACCTAAAGGAAGTTACTTCTACTGTCAATAGGCTTTTTTCTGACATTGCAAAAAAATATTAGCGCTTGACATGGCCGGCAGTCGTATTGATGGTGCAAGCGCCTGAATGTATTCGTATCGAAATGGAGGCATAAGTGACAAACAATCAGTTGAAGGCTCTGGTCGAGCGTATCGAAAAGCTTGAAGATGAGAAGACAATAATCGCTGAGGACATCAAAGAGGTTTACAGTGAAGCAAAAGGCAATGGCTTTGATCCTAAGATCATCAAGAAGCTTGTATCTCTTCGCAAGCAAGACGCTAAGAAAAGGGCTGAAGAGCAGGCCGTGCTCGCAGCTTACATGGATGCTCTGGGGATGTTGGCGGGCACCCCCTTGGGAGAAGCCGCGGTAAAGGCTATATCTAAAATAAATAAGCCTGATGGTTACGCAGAAGAGCAGTTCTGACAAACAGGCCAGGATGTGATATCATGTCCTGGTCATCATATTGTGGGTTGGGTTATGGGTAAGGAAGCAAGCCAGAAGCGGCCAGTCGGGAGGCCAAGCAAGTATAAGCCTGAGTATTGCGAGCGAATTATTGAGCTTGGCAAGCAGGGATATAGTCACGCTGAGCTCGCCGCAGATCTCGAAGTAGACAAACATTCTATGTATCGTTGGGCGGAGCAGCACGAAGAGTTCCGCACTGCGCTACACGCGGCTAAGACTTACGAGCAAGCTTGGTTTGAGCGCGAAGCCAGATCGAACATGAAAAACAGGGACTTTAACGCGAACCTTTGGTATCGCTCTGCGGCATCTCGCTTCCGCGAAGATTACACTGAACGCAAAGAGACAGCGGTCACTGGCGCTAACGGCGGACCAGTGCAAGTGCAGTCGCAGGTTGTTGACGCGAAGACGCTCACGCCTGAACAGCGCGACGCGTTACGCACAATTTTAATGGCTGCTAAAGAGGCGAAGTGATGACTGAAAACGAGCGCACAATGATGTTGGCGGAAACAACGGTCGATATCATTGCCATGCTCGAAGAGCGCATTGGTCCAAGCGACGATGAGCTCGCGGTGTTGAGCAGCGTGATCTCTTACATATTGTGCAATCATTTATCCAATGAAGAACACGCGCAAAACGCATTTAATGCTATTAGTCATAACGTAAATCAGATAATGCAGTCTGCAGATAGAACTGGTAATACATTTTGGGTTAGTGGTCCGGGACATTGAAATGGATATATTTGAGGGGGCTCGCTTGTATAAGCTATTTCCGCAACACGTCGTCGCGTCATGCATGCAGCGTGAGATTGAGCCGCAAGAAAAATTAGCGGTCGAAACAGCAAAGCTTAGAGAATATAATATTCTCGATAATGAAAGCTTAAGCGGCATCAAGTCGTTTGTCGAAGAGCAGATTGCGTTATATGTCAAGAACATTATCAAGCCGCGCAATCAGTCAAGCTTAAAGCTTTCGACGTCGTGGGCGCGCCACGGTAATGACGATCACACAATGTTCAGAGTGAATAGTTTTATCTCTGGCATATTTTATTTGCATGCTGACGCAGATGCTGTCTTGCAATTCAACTCTGATCGTCAGCGCGATGGTCTTTACATTCCGACGTATGCGCCAAGCGATCTAAACGTCAATACGTGCGACATTGGATTAGAAAGCGGCTACCTGTTTCTATTCCCGTCACGCATGGCGTATCGATCTCTTGCCGGCGACGGCAGCCTTTACATTGCGTTTAATACATTCCCTAACGGATGGCTTGGCGACGAAGGCGACGCGGATAGTTATTTCTTGGAGGAATAATGGCCGCGATCCTTGACGTCGGTTACACAAACCCGCTCGACATTGACAAGCAGCTGATTGAGCTTGATCGCGAAGACTGCAAGGATCTCGTTAACTTTATCCGTCTGTCGTGGCACCTGGTCGAGCCTGGAGCTGAATACGTTCACTCTTGGCACATAGACTTCTTGGCTGCTCACTTAGAGGCAATCACAAACGAAGAAGAGCTGGACGACGGATCGCTCTACAACCGCCTGCTGATCAACATTCCGCCAGGCACGATGAAGAGCTTACTCGTTAACGTGTTCTGGCCCGCGTGGGAGTGGGGGCCGTGCAACATGCCTCACTTGCGCTATATCTGCGCCAGCCACAACCAAGAGCTTGCAGTGCGCGACGGCTTGCGTATGCGCCGGCTTATTGAGGATCCTTGGTATAAAGACCGCTGGCCTCACGTCGAGCTCACGCGTGATCAAAATCAAAAAACCAAATACGAGAATACAGCCCTTGGCTTCAGGCAGTGTTCCGCGTCGAACTCCATCACGGGTGCTCGTGCTGACCGCGTGATCATCGACGACCCGCTGTCTGTTTCTGACGCCATGTCGCAGCAAGTCAAGGACACGGTCAACACGTGGTTCTGCGAGGCGGTGCCCACGCGTCTCGTGTCGCCAAAGCGATCGGCCATCATAGTGATCATGCAGCGCCTGGCAGAGGACGACGTAAGCGGCACAATCATTGAGCGTGGCTTTCCATACGATCACATCATGCTGCCCATGCGCTACGACCCGTCGCGTGCCATGCCAACGATGCTTGGCATGGAAGACCCGCGGTCACGGCCAGGAGAGCTTTTATTTCCCGCCCGCTTCCCGATAGACGTCGTCGAGCGCGACGAAGAGATCATGGGAAAGT
>Ga0208616_1000301_pt1 | contig 15175 bp, 13 predicted proteins | sample CryBogCBE16Oct07_FD_184575 | JGI IMG/M metagenome (GOLD analysis project Ga0208616, IMG submission 184575) | Freshwater microbial communities from Crystal Bog, Wisconsin, USA - CBE16Oct07 (SPAdes) (version 2) | ecosystem: Environmental > Aquatic > Freshwater > Lake | place: Crystal Bog... | reverse complement strand
TGCTACCATCATAAATTAATCTGTTTTTATGTTTAACCATAATATCACGAACGTATTGCTCAGCTTTCATTTTTGGTAGATTTCCAACATCAATATACCAAATTCTTCTTTCAGGAGCACGCGATAAACGGTAAATGACCAAAGCATCTTCAAGAGTTCTTAATTGATTTAATGCTTTGATGGCCTTATGCAAATAAGAAAGAACCATAGTCCCTTGGTTATCAGTAAGACCAGAAACAATATGAAGTATAGAATCTTTCGCAATTTTCAAACCTGTAGTTGAAGGGCCAACTACTTTATTACCATAGTTGAAACCTTTGTCGTTAAAAATAAAATATTCGTTAACAACTTTACCAATTGATGCATCTCCAGGATTTTCAGATGCAACTCTTTTCTTAGAAATTTCACGAACTTTACGGATTTTTCTAGGGTCAATATATCTTACTTCTTTAATACCAGATTTTGGGTCTTTTGGGTCAACAATTACATGATAATATAATCTACCATCAACATACCAACGGCGATAAATTTCATAAGCATGATTATTAAAATCTAAAATATTTAAACAATTTTCGAATTCTTCGTTAATTGCTTTTTTAATATTATCAGATAATTTTAAATCATCTAAATTAATTGTTACAATGTTTTCTTCGTCAATAGAAATAGATTCATTAACAATTTCATCAACTGCTGCATCGCACTCTGGATGCAAAGACATTTCACGATATTTTGTTACTAATTCTGCTTCTGTTCTTACTGTGCCATCAAGGTCAACATATGTACCATAAGCGCCTCCAGCCGCAATGACTACTGCACCATCATCTGAATCCTTGGGAGCAAACGAGGGAAGTGGATCTGCGTCTTTAACTTTGCGCTTGAATTCGAAACCGAATAAACTTACCATATCACTTTTTCTTTCTGTTTTTAGCAGCTAAAGACATTTTCAACTTAGTTTCTTCGGAATGTTGTTTACCATACATACCATTGTTTTCGCCTTTAGCTAAATCTTTTTCTCTGCGAGTTTTTGACATTTTTATTTTAACATCTTCTCTGAGGGAAGGATTTGGCGAAATAAAACCATTTTCAAATAATTTTTTTCTAGAAATTTTCATTTTTAATTTTGTTTGTTCAGATCTTTTATATTTTAATAATTCACGATTTTCTTCTGACATTTTTGTTCCAAATCTACAATGATTCGAATTATTTTTTCCTAACCAATATTTTCCTTTTCCATGACCAGCCAATTTAGGATCTATAGAAATATTGTCTGTTTTATTTATCCAATTATCTTTATCTACAACTTTCATTCTTTTTAATACTTTATTTTCCCAAATACGAGCAGATTTTGTATTAATAAAAATTTTACGTATTTCTTTAACATCTGGAGGCCCAAAACAATCAACAAATTCTTTTACATATTTCGAAGAAGTAAAGTAACTATTCCATAAATCTGATGGATTGCATCCTTTGGCAAACCTACAACCGTAATACCATACGTCTAGATCTGACCATCCTATTAGGTAAGTGTAAGGAATAGTTTCTGCCATTTAATTCTCCAAAAATGAGGGGAGAATGTCTCCCCTCTCATCAAAATAAAAATTATTAATCTATAGTTTTTGGTGTAGTAGCATCATTAAAGAATGTAATATCGCTAATTTCGTCAAGTGGTAGCCAATAATCATAAGAGAATGTTACAGTAAATTCTTCAATCTGATTAGTTGAATTCCAATCTACAGAGATAGCATCAACAACAGTTGGGAAAGCACCAACCATATCGTAACCTCTAATGATATTTCCATCTTTAGAATATTGATAAATATGAATTGGTGACTTATAAGATTCTGCAGTTAGATATCTAATATTTGATTCCATGCTATTTATTGAGTTTGACCAATACTCAAACATAGATCTCATACGGAAATCTTCATCGTTCATTACTGTCACACGCCAATCAGCAAAAGTTCTATCGCCAGCTAATTTTACTTTTCTTCCGAAATATGGAATGTCAAAAGAAGCAACTTCAGAAGCTGGTAGCTCTGCAGCTCTACAAACGAAAGAGAACTGCTGAGATAAATTTTGCTGTAATCCTAGCTTACCTGGCGGAGTTAATAATACTTTGAAGAGGGATGGTCTAGCGCCGCCAGCGACTAGACCATTTTGTTTAAATTCGTTAATATTAAACATATGTTAATACTCCTTTGAGCGTTTCAATTATTTATTAAAACTGACCAACAACTGTTGAGAATTGAACACCAGTTCCAACTGCTACGAAGTTCAACTGGATGAAGTTGATGCTTCTTGCTGGTTTGATGTAAATATCGCCAACAAATTGATTGGCATCAACAACAGCAGGAGTATTGTTCGTTGCGTCGCAAACAACCAAGAAGTCTGTAATACCTCTTTTGCCTTGAATTTGGCGAAGGTAAGGAATAACAGTGTTCTTGAATTGATTTTGAGTAAATGTATCATTGAACTCAAAGAGTGAATATTTAGCGGCAAGTGAAATTGCCTTTTCGAGAACAATAAACAACCTACGAACGTTAATACGATCGAATGCTGATGGTTTTGACTGTAGAGTTTTATCGCCATACAATACAGTTCCCTGACCAGGGAATGTAACAACCGGATTAACACCGTTGACGTATAATAGATCTCTATCAGCTTGTCTTGGGTTATATGCAAGTTTAACAACGTTTTTAATCTGACCACGGTTGTAACCAGCTGGCGACCACCATGCGTCATTAGTGTTGTCTGTTCTTGCCATTAGACCGCCGATATCACCATTCAATGGAACCCAACGATAGATGTCATTATAGCGATCGTACTGATACTTATAACCGCTATCCATTACTGCATAAGAAGAACTACCAATTACGTTTCTCCAATTAACTAGAGAAGTTGCTTCTTGGCCAACATTATTGATGGTTGTTGTTTTATCCGGAGAAATTACAGCAACGCAATCTTTTCTTCCGTTTGTTGAATTTGGATTTGGAGGCCCATCAACAATATTTTGTACGATATAATTAGATAGCAAATAATTATAAACAGTTTGACCTCCACTAGAGGTGGTACCACCTAATGGACGACCCTGTAGAATGATAGAAACATCAACATCCTCTTTAGAAGAGAACAGATCGTATGCAGAAGAAATTGTTGATAATGCAACTGTTGATTCGTCGTAACCATTCTGACCCAATGTGAAATAATAGTTACCAGGAACTGTCGTTGAGGTGCTTATTAGATTTGTTGCGTTGTTTGAAGGCGCATTAGGTCTATCAGCTCCCCAATAGATATACTGAGACTGTTGATTGATTACATTAACATAATAATTTGTAGTAGTATCAAGGTTTTTAGCGTTTGTTGCTCTAGAAAGACCTTTATAAGATTCAAGAATCGTTCCTGGAACACCAGTAAATTTACCTAAATTATCTACAACAACTAGATGCATTTCGTCGTTTGCGTAGGTATTACCTTGAGCGGCTTGCCATGCAGACTGACCAGGAGGAGTGCCAAATACGTTAAAGAATTCCCATTGTCTTTGAACGGTGTTCGAAGAATATGTTGTTGTTAGTCTATATGGTGCATCAAAAGTTACTGCAAAAGCTGTATTAGACCCATTGACATAAGTATTACCAATGCTAACAACTTTCATATATTGAATACCAATTGATGAATTACCAGTTTTAATCTGATCGCCGATTGTTAGACTGGCAATAACATTATTGGCAAATGTTCCAGCACCAGTTCCGCTAAATTCAAAATCACCTAGATTCGAACCAGTCGAGAGGCTGAAAGAACCGTTTACTGTAGTGTTACCAAGAGCGACATTAGAAGCATATGTATTAGCATTATCTACTACTGAAACTCTTATTGAGTTACCGAATTCGCCTGGATAATTAGCAAGCCAAGTAACGCCATTATCAAATAAACCTTTTTTGTATGCATAAGCATTGTCATTAATTACAATTTGATTAACCAAGTTAGCAGAGTAAGCGCCAGGCTCCAAACCTACAGCAGTATAAGTTGTATAAGGCCAACCGAAATAAAGAGTTACTTGAGAATTTGAATTTGTATTACTTGAGAGAGTAATTGCAGTTGAGTTAACAACGCTTGCCACTGTTACTGTATTACCGGCAGGAGCAACTGTAGAATTTGAAGTTTGTGTCACAAACATATTAGCGAAAATGCCACTAGTGTTACCTGAAGTCAAAACAAAAACGTTATTAGAAACTGTTGAATTAGCTGCACTAGTAAAAGTTCCATTAGAAACAGCTCCGCTGGTATTAGCAGCGCGAACAACGTAAAGAGCATTAGTATATGAAAGAAAGTTAGCTGCAGTAAACCAAGTTTCTGCATTATAACCAGTTGGTTTTTGGAACATATTATAGAGAGTTTTTTCGCTATCAACTAAAACTCTTTGACCAACTGGACCCCAATGAAAAAGGCCAGCAATAGCGCCTACCGATGTTGATACGGCAGGGACAATTGTAGTGAGATCAATTTCAGATACATTTACGCCTGGACTAAGTAAAGTAGCCATTTAGTTTTCTCCTTTTGAACAAGAATTAATAATTCTAATTTAAAATTATTTATTAAATCTTGTCTTTTAACTAAAAATCAGGAGGTTGATTGAACATCCAAGCATCAGGATGGTATGTTTCAAAAGTTTCGTCAATCAAATCGCCTCTTCCGTCCTCCATAAACCCGAAAGGCGCCAAATCTTGTTCAATATCTTCTTCTGTTTTATCCCTTAGTGAGTTAAGCGTATTTATATTGGTGTATTCTCTAAAATAATCCTGATCAGAAAGCCAAGCATATAGAACCAAACACATAACCAAATCGTCATGCCTTCCAGGTTCTGCTTCGTAGGATGTTCCTTTTTTAGAAAAAGTCGATAATTCATTAATTGTATGAAAATCGTTGACAATAAATTGGTTCTGTTCTATCAACAATTTTAAAATTGAACAACCAATTGATTTAACAATTTTAGTCGTTCTTATCCCCTTGTCTGCCGACTTACCTCCAAAACCTAATGTAATTCTTTTTCCAGAACGACCAGCATTTTCTGTGAATAATATATGTTCGTAACCAAAATCATAATGTAAAGAATGAGAAACCTGTTCACCAATATCATTAATTTCAACAAGAACTGCTGCATTATTGTATGCTTTAGCAACTCTATGAATAACATCTGCATAATCAATAGGAGTTACGGCATTATTTCTGTAAACGCATGTCTGTTGATAAGGCATCATGGTAACATCAACTAATTGAAAAGCTGAATAGTCTAAACCCTTACCTCTTGACACGTCGCATACCATCATATAGACGTGACCTTTTTTTGGTTCAAAGTATTGTATTAAGCCTTCTTTTTCTATTACCGGAGTTTGATGGACAAGTTCTTTTAATTTCCAACCAGCAATAAGAGTTCCGGATGAACCTAAAAATTCACAATTATACTCTTGGTCAAATTTTTCTAAATCAAAATTCATACCTGCCAGAGTTTGCTGTTTCCAGTTTTCATCTCTGCCAGGAACTTTTTGCCAATCAACTAAAATAGCATTATAACCGTTTCTTTGTTCTAATGCATTAACCCAAGTACTATAAAAATGATTCAAACCGTTTGGTGTAGAAACAAGAATAATTTTAGATTCAGAACCAGAAGAAATCGTAGGATATACTGAAGTGAAGAATTCTTCCCAGTTATCAATAAATGCTGCTTCGTCGATAAACAATAGATTGATAGAATAACCACGAATAGCACTTGTAGAAGTTGCCGAAGCTATTACTCTGGAGTTATTTTCTAAAACGAATGAACCTTTATTCCATTCATTAACACCTTGTTGGAGCCATTTTGGTAGATGTTGATATGCAAGCTGAACACGCCCAAGAATTTCTCGAGCCGTATCTCCTTTGTTGGCCAGTAGTGCAACAGTTTTTTCTGGATTAAAAATAATATACCAAAGTATGAAACCGCAAGTTGTTGTAGATTTACCTGCCTGACGAGCAGTAGTAATAATACTATTACGATTATCTTTAAATGATGTAATCATTTCTTTCTGATAATCGTATAATTTAAAACTCACAAGACCCTGATCAACATTAATAATTTTCATATATGTTTCGATAAAATACACTGGGTTCTCAGAGCACTTAACATACTCTTGAACTAATTCTTGAGTCCATTCTATAGATTGATTTGATTTCTTTAGTAGGACATTACCTTTATATCCTTTAAATTCAAACTCACTCATTATTCTTCATATCTTTCAATACTTTTTGTAACTCTGCTGTTGAGCCGACAAACAGGTTATTAGTTACTGACTTGGCCTGCTCGTTCATTGGAGAATCAGCATGTCTAATTTCTCTTATTTTCTCTTGCATATCTAACAGTTTCTCATTAGCCTGGATCATAGTATCCATGAGCTTTGCATATACTTCAAACGCGCGAGGATGCTGACTAGAAGACGCTATCTCTGCCAGTTTGAACATCGCTTCTTTACCATCGTTGATCATTTCGTGTAAGTTTGCCCTTGCTGTCTCGAAATCTTTTGACGCAGAATCATCATGACTTTCGATCAACATCTTGTCTATTACATCAATTTTATTTTCCAATGGTTCCAAACCCAACGTTTTTCCGATGGGATCTTCATCATCATCTTGCATTATTTTATCCAATCAATTATGTTTTCTCAATATATGAAGTATCAATCGTTACGCTACTGTCTACTGTTATTGTAATAAGATCACCAGTCAACTGTACTGTAGAAACTACAGAATTATTTTCAGCTGCTATATCATAGATCTGTGTAATAAATCCATAGTCGTCTGACGCCTGTATTTCTTGATACGGGACTGTGCCTGTATTAGTGTTTGCTCTACCACTGTAATTTATAGGTTGTCCAGTATTAGATAGACCAGGCTGCACTGTAAATTTATACTCAGATGAGCTATTACCTACTGCTGATGGTAGCTGACCATCGGCGACTGGTGGAATAAAGAAATCAACATTGACAAATTTGATAACACCAGATTTCTTTACTGGTCCATAGATATAGCCTTTTACGACCATATCCAGAGTCCATATTATCTGCCTTCTATCTTTTAAATCTCCTTCATAGTTGTCTTCATACGATATATCAGTGAGTACTACCGGTATATCCATAGTTATATTCATTTCTGGAATGAGTTTTACTCTTGTCGTCCAGTCAGGAGTAAAATACGGAAGTATCTGTTCGATGATCTTTGTGCCGTCTTCGACATTCTTAGTATATATATGAACTTTAAAGTCTATGTTATATGGAACTGGGTTGTACTGGTATCTAAATATACTCTGCTCTGTCGTTAGATCGCTTTTATTTGATACTTTACCGATCGTATGAAGCTTTCTTGTGCCATCGTATGACATCTTTCCCATCTCAAAAGATATCATTGGTAGAGGAAAAGTAGCAGTAGGTCTGTCTATGTTAGGGTCTTGAAACACACGAGCGAGCATCTTGTCTTTTGGCCCGTACGTGATAGGAACTCTTACTAATGATACTTCATTGTTTGATTTTGGATCTGTCTTTACGACGCAAATGTCGTTGAATAGCGTTCCAACAAGAATAACATATTTACGAATAGTTGAGAAGTAAAAAGTCTGGCCGAACATTATATGTTACCCAAACTAAACGGATCAGTTATAGAGAAGTCTACAAACGAGTTTGATTCTTTTTGTATTTGTTTTGAATCATCAGACACGACAAGATCTGAAGTAGATGAACCTTCTAATACTAGATAATCTCCATCTTCTGTTAAAATCATATTACCTGTTTGATCTTTAATAGTCCAATCGATAGCGTTGATGTCGAACTTAGTTTGAAGCGCATCGATCTCTGGGATACCTGTTGATATTCTCTCGTTAGAATATTCAAACAACTCGCACGTCATCTTCCATAGATACAGCGCACCTAATGGATAATACATCTCAAATTTATCAGTATATTTGATTTGAAAACATTTCTTGTTCAGTGGAAAGAATATAAGATCGCCTTCGTTTGGTCTTAGCTGAGTCGTTATATTTCCAACTTCGTTATCAAATATTCTCATTGCGACTGCGAAAGTAACTTGATCTCTAATCTCGATGCCAAACTTTGACATGAAATTACCGTCACCCTTGAACCCATCATAGGATTCAATATACATCTCTAGAAGAATAGCCTGTTCGTATGATGACTGATCGTCAGCACCATATACGTCGTCATAGTGATTTAACTTACGTGGGATGTAATATACGTCGTTACCATAGATCCTTATTGATTCTATGATAAGATTATTTAACAGATCTTGCTCTTGAGAAGCACCGAAGTTGTTAAAGAATACGCTCGTTGCCATTAACTATTATCTCTTTTTACATCTCTCGTTGTGATATCTTCCTATATTACCAGGATTACCAATGAAATCACAATAAGTGCACTTAATTTTTTTATTATTTATATCATTAAAAACTGTGGTACATTTTATCTTATTTCTGTGCTCATCAGATAATGGCTTTCCTCTTCTCATCTCAGCAGAAATTGCTATAGCCTTTGAATTATCTTTTCCTTTATTCTTACCCATCATAGAAGCACTTCTTTTTTCTCTTACTTCTATTTCAGAAGATCTATTATCTCTAGTCTTAAGACCTTTTAGATATCGTTCTCTAACTTCTGGATTCTGCATCGCTTCTTTTGTCTTTATCGATATCTTTTCTTTGATAGATAATTTATTTAAATTATTTTCTTCACTCCAATGACCAAATTTATGATTGCGAAGATTGTAGTATCGTTTACCTAATTCTTCTTTATTTATTAAAGATAGCCAATGATGCTCAACTAAATATAGTTCTTCTTTAGTTTTAATATTAGATATAATTATGCGGCGTTTAAAATCATTTGTTCTTTTTTTATACGCTCTATTCATCCAACCAGAAGAGCATATATATCCATCGTCTATAGTTCCAAAATGAGCGCCAACATAATATCTTTTGTGTTTCTTATCTAACCAAATATATATAAATCCATATTTTTCCATTTTATACCTCCTGTTTATAGAGGTATTTATACAAGTGTATCACTTACCCGATCATGTCCGTAACTGGCAAGCTGTAACTGTTGATCATTTCATCTTCTAATTCTTTACGCTCCTCAGTTGCTTCATCATATATCTTTTGACCATTAAAAGTAATACCACCAGGTAGTGGCATTGAACCATATTTTTTAAGATTAGTACCATATTGTTGTTTGATTAAACAAGTAGCATATCTTTGGAGCCAACGGTCTGTCCATACTTTAGTATAAACTGCTGGATCAACTACCTGATACGCTTCAAGAATAATATAATCGCCAGGATTGACAATACTCCAGTCCATATCAATATAGCAACGATTAATATAACGATTATATCTTAAAGGTTGCTGACCAACTAACATCTGTTCAAGAAATTGAACATGCTGCAAAGCCATATAATATGGAACCATAGAAACTGATGTAAGAGTATAAAGATCGTTTAATGCTATTTGATATCGAATATTGAATAGATTATTTGTATTTAAAGCCTGACCAACTGGAAACATATTAACAACACCAATAATATTATCTGGTAATGTTATATACTTATTAGTCTGATCTTGTGGTTGAATCTGATATTTATAATATGTCTTTTCAGAACCAGAGAAATGATAGTCCCAGAAATACTGAAGAGCATCATCAATACGATCATCCAACTGATCATCATCGATGTTTACTTCATTTAAAGGTTTACCTAATCTACGAAGGCAGTACTCTTTAAAAGTATTTCTATCTACTGGTATTGCCATCTTTAATCCTTATTTCTTTACCCATGGAAAATCAACATTTTTTTTCTCATACCTATTAATGCTTATCTTTTTATCTATTTCATCATTAATAAGATCATTATCAACAGGACTAATATTCTTTTGTATCCAAGTTAATAATGTTTTTTCTTTTAATTTACTAAATTCTGTAAATTTAAAACCTGAATTAGTTCCAAGAGCAATAGATACGGCATCTAAATCAAATCTAGTTCCACCTTCATAAATACCAATAACACCATCTTCACTAGTACCAATCTTTCTCCAAGATATACTGGCTACTGTATTTGGATTATTTGGAAGATCAGAAACGTGTAATTGAGTTATTTCCCAAGTGTAAGTAACTGTCATTTTAGTTTCCTTTAACCTGTTTCTTTAATTCATTAACCTCATCGGAAAGTTCTTTTATTCCTTGAATCAATAGAGCAACAATCTTTTCATATCTTACAGCTTTAGTTCCATCTTCTTTAGTTGAAACGATCTGTGGTAATACTTCTTCAATTTCTTGAGCAATAACACCAACATCATGCTTTTTAATATAATATGGATCTTTTACTGATAGACTATCTAAATAATCATCTTTCCAATCAAATTCTACACCGTTTATTTTATTAATCTTATTAAGAGCATTTGTTATTGGTTTAACATTTTCTTTAAGTCTTATATCTGATGACCAATACGCTGTAATATTACCTTGCGCGTAAAAATCACCAGAATTTGCCATTAACCATCTAGCTGTACCATCATTTGTTTGGAATTCATGCACCCATTGAGCTGTGGTACCACCTCTATAAGTAGTACGATCACCATTAGTAAAATATAATCTTGGCCAACTGTCTGATGAATAATTCCAAACACTAACATCAAGATTAACAGAACTCATTCTTGACTGACCGCGACCTAACCAGAAGTACCCTTGGCTATAGTAGTCATAGAATCTTTCAGCATATAGAGCTGTACCACCCCAGTTATTATAACTCGTATAGTTACCAGCGTGTAACGCTGTTGATCCATTAATAACTAGATTAGCGCCATTTAGATTATAGTTTGTATTGTCCCAATAAAGATATCTAGTTTGCGCACTATTTAAGTACAATACACCTGAAGTACCACCTGATCTATAGACTGTAAGATCACCATTGGTAACATTAAGACCAGTGAATGATGGGGCATTACCGGTACCTAAATTCTGATTGATGGTGTAACCTGTAAGACCGACTGCGTTGATGTTCCAGTTACCAGAAGCTCCGGCGCCAGTTAATGATGGAGCATATGAATTATAGTTACCAGCATCTAGCGCAATGTTACCTGCGAACGACGGTCTATGTTCAAAATACCATCTTGGTGTTCCATCATTATATACTCTTGATACTGTACCACTGTTGAGCTGCAGTCCGATCATCCAGCTCGAACCATTTATATTAAGACCTAAAGAACCACCTGGAGTAGAAGAAACAGTAGAACTGAAAGTACCAGTAGTTCCAGACAAACCAGCAGAAGATGAAATAGCGCCAGAACTAATCGTACCACCAAAAGTAGTTCCAGCTGCAGTGGCATCGATGTTAACAGCGCCGGTCCCAAGATTAAAATAGAACGGTCTCAACGCACTGTTTGAACCATATTGATTTGCAGATGCAGTTGCTTGAATATATAAACTAGTACCATCATTCTTAATAATGGCTCCATAGTTACCAGAGATCGCACGGAACTGTCCACCACCTGTAGTATAGCTAGTACTAATTACTTCACTACTATGTCTTGCAATACCATTAATATCTACAAGATAAGCAGGAGTAGAAGTACCTATACCAATATTACCATTGGCTGAAATATATTGTCTAACTGTATTGTTAGAACTAAGAGTTAGATAAGAATTATCAATAACATTGATATAACCAGATTTATCAGAGCTAACCTGACCTATATTCATACCAGAAGCTGTGTAAGTGCCAAATGATATATATGATTGTGCAGATGCACCAGTATTAGTATTTCTTACAATAATACCATCTGCAGCATTTAATGAACTTACTACATGTAATTTATTTGTTGGATTATTAATACCAAAACTAATTAAGCCATTAGCAAAGAAATAGTTTGAAGTAGCATTTAGCGATAGAGTACCATTAGAACAGACAATTACTGGAGTAGTTAGAGTATAATTGTCTTTGTTATAAGTGAAAAAACCATTAGAGCCTAATGATCCTCTATCATTGACGATAATTTGAGTGTTGTTGTAGAAATCGCCTGGTGCGGTAACAGAGGCTGAACCAACTGGACCCCAAGTGACTGTACCTGCACCACTTGAAATCAAGACCTGTCCTGTACCACCGGAATATCCAGTAGAATCTAAAAGACCGGCTGAGACCGTTAGATTGTTTGAAAATCTCCATGGTCCAGTAATAGTATACTGAGTAGAGTTATTAGCAACAAGAAATTCGTATACGTTTCTTCCATTGATAGTATTTGAAAGAGTAACGTTTCCTGTTACAACCAGAGTATTAGAGAATATAACATTACCGGTAACAGTCACTGAATTAGAGAATGTAGCATTACCTGTAGTTATAATAGTATTGGATAAAGTTGTGGCTCCAGTTACTGTTAATATACCACCGACATATGTCGTGTAATTTAAATTAGCAGTGCCAAGAACTGTTATTGTATTAGAAAAACTAGCAGGACCATTGTGATAACTATTATTTGCCATAGTGGCAACAGCATTAAGAGTAGTTGGTCCTAAGAAAAGAGAAGTATTTCCAACTGTTAATTGATTACCTAAACTAGTATTTCCAGTAATAGTAAGATTAGCAAATCCATAAATTGTAGACTGGACGTTTGCTATTCCTTGTATAAAAATAGAACCATTTGAATATATATTACCATTGGCGGAAATGGTATTACCAAAAGTTGCAGAACCTACTACTGATATAGTATTACTTACTCCAAGGGTGCCAGTGATGGCAACGTTGCCCTGAGTATTAGCATTACCTATAATAGTAACATTAGCATCTGGAGAACTGGTATTAAACCCTATTTGACCATTATTGGCCCAAATTAAATTAGAATTTACAGTAAGTCCATTTTTGACTTTAAAATCTTTATCAGCCATCGGTTCCCTTTCCCCATGGTCATTGTTATTATTGTTTATTTATTTATATTTAGTCTTCTAGTAAATTCTGTTTAATTAATTTAATAAGATGTTTTTTAACCTTTGAGTCTCTAAACATATCATAGTAACGTTTTAAAGGCCAAAAACCACTTTTGTATTTTCTGGTAATAACAATATTTCCAACAATGGCTTCAAATTCATCAGTCATATAAAATTTCTTAAGTTCTATTTTTTCATTAGTTTTAAATTCCAAATAAGCATAAACATCACCAACCGGCATATTTACATTAGTGACTCCATCTCTGACAAAGAAAGCACATTCAAATGGTCTAAACCATTTTCCTATATCCATTCTACCTGGTATTAATGTTGTTTTATCCACAAAGTCATTTTTAATAAAATAAGGATGTTTAATTTCTGCTTCAAGTTCTTCTTCACAAAAGAAATAATAACCAAATTTTAAAGAAGCCAATCTTGTTTTATAATCTCTTGGTAAAATATAAGTACTAAAATAAGAAGGATTATAAGTATCACTACTCATAAAATTATCTTCAATATTAAGATCAAAGTCTATAGGAAATTTCAAAGAATAAGTATTCTTTAATACATCCATAAAAGCTGGACATTTTGTATATTTTTCATCTTTATGTTTTTTTAATGATTCATTAAGAACTTTACCAGGTGGTAAAAAATTAATATATGGAATATCTTTTGATCTTTGATCTACTGCCCAATAAACTATCATTTAACTAATCTTTCATTTCAGTATGAGTAAAATCAATTTCTTTAATTCCATATTCTTCTGGATCAGGTCTTCTTATTTTTCCATAAACACCAGAAACTACCATACCGGTCATACGATATATTGCTGCACCAAGAATTCCTATATAATAGTAATAATGATTATTGCAAGTATGATACCAGTTTTCTCCTTCCATAAACATACAAGCTCCTGCACATAATTGCAATACAGGACATTCTGAACACTCTTTTCTATTAGACCAATGCCAAGCAGTATTTAATTTGATATTATCAAAGTCTTGAACATTTCCAATTCTGTGTTTGCCAAGATCTCCAGTATCTTGACATGTCATAACATTACCTAATAAATCGACAGTAATAACATCTTCTTTATCCATTAAACAACCTTGATACAAAGAACTAGATGGTCTTTGCGTTGCTATTGAATTTACAAAACTATTAATGGCATTATTTAAAACAGGTAAAATATTTTCTTTTGGTTTCATTGCAGCTAATGCTACATTATTTGTTAATTTATCATATTGTTCTTTAGTAAATGGTTTACTGCCTTCAGTATGATAAACAATTCCAACTAAATTTACACTGACATTCTCGTCATCAAATTTTTTCTTAAAGAATTCTACTATCTTTTCTATATCAAAATTATCAGGAGTTAGAACGGCATTAAATGACATTCTTCCTCTTCTTAATTTTTGTAGTTTATTAATCATATTAAATTGTTTTTTGTCTTCAAAGGGATCAGGTCCACGAAGATGCTGTCCCGGTCCATCGTGTGAAATCACAAAAATTATATTATATTTTTGAACATATTCTATTATTTCTTCTGTAATTAAACTACCATTTGATGTTATTAAGAATTCTGTTTTTGGAAATTTCTCTGATAATTTCTCTAATAGAAATTTAACTTTGTTCCAGTATAATAGTGGTTCTCCTCCCCAGAATTCAATTTTATCTGGCTCTCCTTCCAGCCACCTATCAATATTATTCATAAATATTTCAGCGTCTCTGATATTAGTCTTAGACGAATACTTAACTTCTTTTTGTTGATTGCAGTAAGAACAAGAATAATTACAGCCCAAACCTAATTGGATCTTTATCTTTTTTAATTTTTTACTTTTCTTACCTGGATTTTCTGGAGAAACTCTAGTCGCAACTTCATAATTGTGTTCTTTAATATTCTGAACTAAATTCACACCATTCTCATCATATAGAGTAGAAGTATGTGGATCATATGAAATGTAATGAGTTAGACCATTTCTATCTACTAATTCTATCTTAAACATATTATCTGCCTTTAAAGTAATTAAGGTTTATGATCCACGTTTCATCATTAATTTTTTCTAAAATAGGTATATTATTTGATATAATAAAATCTTTATTATCTAATACAATAGATATATATTCTTTATTTCCAATCAAAATTTCTGGTATCTGTATAAATGTTGATTGTTTCT
>Ga0208616_1000295_pt1 | contig 15383 bp, 15 predicted proteins | sample CryBogCBE16Oct07_FD_184575 | JGI IMG/M metagenome (GOLD analysis project Ga0208616, IMG submission 184575) | Freshwater microbial communities from Crystal Bog, Wisconsin, USA - CBE16Oct07 (SPAdes) (version 2) | ecosystem: Environmental > Aquatic > Freshwater > Lake | place: Crystal Bog... | reverse complement strand
GATCATCTGCAAGAATATATTGCCAACCATAATGATTATGTGGATTATAACTATCCGCAAGTGCTTGATACATATCATGCATAATACGAACTTGTGGCACTGTAATCTGACTACGTGGATGTGGTTGATCCATCCAAGGAGTAGTACCTGGTGCATAGTTATAAATGATTGCGCTTGGTTGCCACGAATTATAAGCAGCCATTACATCGCTCCAACCATCGGTATATAGTACCTGAAACTCATACTCTTGGTGAGTAATGAGCGTGTTTCCAATAAGGTTACCGATTAGTCCAATACCACACGCAGCCTTGTCGCCAAGGGTTTGTGTTACAAATAATACGCGGGGTTTCATTTTGATGCCTTTACTTGTTCTTCAATCCAACGGTATGTCTTAGTTAATCCAGCATATAAATCTTGAGTAGGCACCCAGTTTAGTTTTTCCCTAATAAGTTCATTATTGCTGTTGCGGCCACGAACACCTTGCGGTCCATCTATATGCTTAATAGTAATTGTCTTGTCTGCAATTGCCGAAACCGTAAGCACAAGGTCGTTGATTGAAATAAGATAATCACTGCCGATATTAACTGGACCACTAAAATCACTATCCATAAGACGCATTACACCCTCAACGCAGTCATCAATATGAAGGAATGAACGAGTCTGCAATCCATCACCCCATACTTCAATCTCGTCGCCTTCGCTAGATTCTGCGATTTTGCGGCAAATTGCTGCTGGCGCTTTTTCTTTACCGCCACTCCATGTACCATGTTCGCCAAAGATGTTGTGGAAACGTGCAATACGATTACGCATACCATGTTGGCGATTATAGGCTAGATATAATCGTTCAGAAAATAATTTTTCCCAACCATATTCACTATCTGGAAAAGCTGGATAAACAGTCTCTTCACGGCAATCAGGATTTTGTGTATCCATTTGATTATGTTCATTATAAACACAAGCACTACTACTAAAAAATACTTGATCAATGCCTTGGCGATATGCTGTGTCTAATACATTAAGATTAATCTTGGCACTGTTGTTCATAACATCAGCATCGTGTACGCCAGTATTAATATAACCAGCACCGCCCATGTCTGCAGCAAGTTGAAATACACGATCAACTTTTTGATTTATAATAAAGTCAACTACTTGTGGATTGCGGCAATCACCGATGAAGAACTCATCACACGCACTAGATTCAAATTCAGGTTGTTTTAAATCAACACCACGAACCCAATAACCATCTGTTTTTAATCTTTTAGCAATATGACTGCCAATAAATCCACCAGCACCAATAACGATTGCAGTTTTACTCATAATATCTATCCAATACTGTTTCAAAATCTCGTATATAATTTTCGTTGCTATATAATTCACGAAACTCGTTCGTAGGTTCTAGTCCACGAGCAATTGTTTCACGAATACTATTGTTTTCTGATAACAATTCTTGCTTCCAATTCATATGACGATACATGTTACTATCACTTAGTAACATAGGTTTCATGGCAGTTAGTCCACTGTCTACACAACTGCTGATACCACGACCAGGTTGGGTGGCATATAAGAACATGTTGAGATCGTTATTATTCAAGAACTTTGCCAAACTATAACGGTCTGGTATAAAATCATGAGTAATATTAACCTTAACATTTGGTTTAGCGATAGCACGGCAATGGTCGGCAATGCTGTGAGCAAGACCACCTGTCATATCAACATAAGCACCATATGAGATGTTAATGTTTACTTCAACAGGTTCATCAAACTGAGCGTTGACTAGTTCAATAATGCGTGGAAAATTCTTGGTATGCTGACCAAAGCCAAATGAACCAATCTTTAGCACTTCACCAGGTGGTGAATACATAATATCATCATAAAATATAAGTGGTCTGCCAACAGGACTATGTGTTTCAGTTGCTACAAAAGTAGGATCACAAACAAAATGATGATCTACATGAGTAAAGATATTATAATTGTCGTGTCCTGTAATAACAAACTGTGGGATACCCGTTCGTTCAAGAACATAATTGCCCAACCAAGGCATCGTTGTTGGATGATGATTCCAAATAATACCATCTACAATAGATTCTTCAAAGTAATTAAAGAAACCATTTTGATGGTCAACTTCAACCAGTTCAAATTTATACTTGCTACTTTGTTTAAGAATATTTAAAGAAAACAAACCATAGGTATGAATCCCACAGTTTGTTTCGCTATTCATTACAATTGCAATTTTACGCATTCTTAAAACCGCTGACCTGCTTATTGTTCTTGATATCGCTAATAGCAGTTTCAATAATTCGCACTGCTGGACTTGAATAAGTTACCACGCTGCTGCGGAAATCTGCTGCAATATCTAAGCCATATGGCAAGGTATCTTCTGGTTTGTGACTAAAATTTACAAAAATTTTGTTTTTATCAAGAAGATTATCCTTAGTATTAGCATAGGTAAATGGTCCACTATTCTTACCAACAATTAAGTTAACCTTGGTTGATAGGTAAGAGATATCACACAAATCACAAGCATCATTTAAGATATCACTTGTAAAAACAATGTTATCAAGTTTGGTATCAAACTTTTCAGTAACAACAAAAGTATCGCCACGGTGATTGTTTGCTACATGCTCAATAATCTTTTGCATATTGTCCATGCTGCTTTGTGCACTTGCAACTGCACTATTGCAGAACAAGTAAACGTCGCCAACAAATTGCTTGTAATTATCTACAGCAGCACGATTATACTTACTATAATCAATCTGCGGAACATAATCCCATACATCATCACTTAATTTGAGGTCGATGCCAAATTGCTGACGAAGATTATTATAGCACTCGCCAATAATGCGGTGATGGCTAATGTAAGAAGGATGAGTGTTAGCCCATAATCCCATATATGACCCCACCCATGTATTAATAAGAATGGTATCGTCGTCACTGCCAAAGCGGTTCCACTGATTGATGCCATCAAGAACCGTGCGGTTGTTTTCTTCATCTAGCGTCTCCACAAGGTCAATAATTGCACGAGAATTTTTCTTATGTGCATAATAGAAGTTTGATTGCGGCATCTGTCGTTTGATATCGGCAACCCATCCTCTTGTGGAGAATAGGTCACCGTAATGCCAATGATTATAAAAAATAATATTTTCAACTGTTTTCATACTTTTAATTATACCTATATTAGCAAGCGTTGTCAAAATAATAATGATAAATAATAGTGTAGGTCACGGACGGCAATCCCACCTACTCTATCGCCTAGGAGGGCAACAGCATGAATACTTATTATGTATATCAATACATTCGTGAAGATTTAACTCCATATTACATTGGCAAAGGCAAAGGTTATAGAGCCTTTTCTTCACATCATCGTGTAAAACCACCAAAAGATAAAAATAGAATTATTATAATTTCAGATAATCTTACAGAAGATCAAGCATTTAATTTAGAACGAGAACTTATTACCAAATATGGTCGTAAAGATTTAGGAACAGGCATATTACACAATTTAACTGACGGCGGCGATGGGGGTGCAAATCCATCAAAAGAAACGAGAGAAAAAATTGGACTTGCATCACGCAATCGTTCGCCCGAATCTCTTGCTAAAATGAGTTTCGCCAAAAAAGGAAAACCTTTATCGGAAAAACATCGAGAAAAACTAAACATTGCACAAAAAAATCGTGCTCCTTTAAGCGACGAACTCCGTGAGAAATGTAGGTTGGCACTTATCAATTATAATAAAACCAGAATAATTTCTGACGAAACTCGTCGCAAAATGAGCGAATCGGCAAAAAACCGAATTAGGCACCAATCACGGCAAATTTAGGACAAGGAACTATAAGTTTGCCGCCCTTTGCGATAAAGTCACCTTCACGCTTGACGAATTCATCCAAAAAATGCCAAGGAAGAACAAGTAAGTAGTCAGGATTTGCTGCTCGCATTTCTTCTTCACTGCAAATTGGAATATTAGTTCCAACCGTCTGCAAACCAAACTTATATGGTGAACGTTCAGCAATAGCCGTCATTAGGTCTGGTGTAATTCCAAACAACTGTAGAAGTGTGTTACCCTTAGTTGATGCACCATAACCATAAACCTTCTTACCTTCTGCCTTTGCTTGATGCAAGAAATCAAGAACTTGCTGCTTAAGTGACCAGATATTGTCACCAAATGCCTTCCAGTGTGCTTCATCAGTAATATCCCAAGCCTGTGCTTCATAAGCAAGAGTTGAATTAATACGGAACTCGCAAACATCACGAATCTGTTGAGTTGCAAAACTCTTGATATCGCTGCTAGCCTTCTGGAAGGTAACACGGAATGAACCACCGTTGGTATCATTGAGCGAGCAATCACGTAACACAAAACCTTCACCTTCAAACAACTTCTTGATACTACGTAGGTCATAATAGTAAACATGCTCATGGCAGATATTATCAAATGCCAACTGCTTCAACATAAGTGGGGTATAACTCATCTGTAAAACAAATACACCATCGTCTGCCAAAATAGAGTGAGCATCACGAATAAATGGACGTGGGTCATTCAAGTCATAAAACATAGCAATACAAGTAATAACCTTTACCTTTTCATTGCCATAACCAAGGCTATCATATGCTTCACGACTAAAGAAATCTTGCTTGACTTCTGCAACCTTACTGCTTTCTTCATAATAGGAGTCGTCAGCGGGATCAATGCCCAACTTGATCATATTATCAGGAACCTGACGTAGCAGTGTGCCATCATTACAAGCAATATCAAGCCAGATATCGCCATTGTTGATCTTTGTGCGGTTTGTAATCTCGGCTACGATTTCACCCAACTGCTTTGTCATACTTGTATTGATACCACTACGATACCAATACTGACCATACATCTTGTCAAGTGGTGCAACACCATCAAGACGAGCCGCACCAATGGTTTCGTCAAGATAAAGATCAAGACTCCAAGGTTTTGTTTCACGCATTTCAGCGCCAGGTTTCATAAAATCACTTACATAGTGATCACCTAATTCTAGTATCTTTTTCATTGATTCTTCCTTATGTATAACTTTTTGCTTCTACGATAGTGCTATTGCACTTTTTGTTGATGGTTTGTTTAATTTGCGCACGACGGGTATTAGCAGCATAGGTAGAACTTGCAATACGAACAAAGTCAGTATCATATGGTTTTTTATCTTCGGTGGAACCATATGTTCTAGCAAGGTCTTCATTACGCCAAATAACTTTGTTAACTTCCAATAGTTCTGCAATCTCTTGCACCAAATCAACATCCTCAAACTTTCCAGTGAGTGAGGTAAGTTCACTTAACTCACGCCTAATATGATTTAGTTTATCAAAATCTGCAATCTCTTGCAATTTAATTTGAAGAATTGTAATCTTATCATACAATTCTCCAACGCCGATTGGAGCAAGAATCATGCTCATAGATATGCCTTTGCAAGTTTCAAATCAGTCTCGCACATATCGTTTACAAGGTCTTGAAGTGTATATTCTGGTTTCCAACCAAGAACATCACGAACTTTTGAAGCATCACCTTGAATATTAACAACATCAACTGGACGATAGAACTCTGGATTAACCTGAATCATAATATCACCAGTTGCAGCATTACGAGCAACTTCATCAACGCCACTGCCTTCCCACTTAAGGGTGATACCAAAATACTGTGCAGTAAGGTTACAGAAATCACGAATGCTGCTTTGAATACCAGTTGCAACAACATAATCATCTGGCGTATCATGCTGCAACATCATCCACATTGCACGAACATAATCCTTGGCATGTCCCCAATCACGAAGTGAGTCCATGTTACCAAGTTCCAACACCTTCTGCTTACCCAATACCATGTTGGCAAAAGCCTTGGTAATCTTACGAGTAACAAAAAGTTCACCACGACGAGGAGACTCATGATTGAATAGTAGTCCATTACAACCGAAAATTTTATAACTTTCACGATAGTTTACTGTAATCCAGTATGCATACAACTTGGCTGCGCTGTATGGTGAGCCAGGATAGAATGGCGTATCTTCCTTCTGTGGATTAAACTTCTGGATACCAAACATTTCACTGGTTGATGCCTGATAAAACTTGGTATCATTCACCATCTTAAGAGCACGAATGCTATCAAGAATACGCAGCGGTCCAAGAGCATTTGTATCACCAGTCAACTCTGGCATATCAAATGATACCTTGACATGGCTTTGTGCAGCAAGATTATAAATCTCGTCTGGACGAACCTTGTCAATAAGATTGCGAATACTATTCGAATCGCTCAAATCACCGTTATGAAACTTAACTTGATCTTTAACATTTTGAATATTTGGATGGTCAAAGTTTGCACTGCGACGGATAAGACCGTGAACTTCGTAACCTTTATCCAATAGTAGTTCTGCTAGATAACTGCCGTCTTGACCAGCAATGCCTGTAATAAGTGCTTTCTTCATATTGTCCTCGTTGATATCTTGTATATATTACTGATTATACACTTAATTAAATAATTAAGATATATTAAAATCTTCCATGCCAGCAGTTTTTAACTTGACCAAGTGACCAAGCATAAAGTTTTTACTTTCCATTGCTTTCATGATTCCTAACCACCGATTGCGCAGCAAGGCAACTTCGTTAATAATAGTTTCAAAGTCAATAACTTCTTCTTCACCATCGACATACTTTTCTGCATCCCGTGCAGTTAGCGCACGAGCATAATGTTCTAGGTATTTTTGAAAATGTTTGCGACGAATTTTGCGCAATTGAATGTTAAGGTGATTAAGAATGGCTTCAATTTCTTGTAGTTGATTAAAACGATGCTCAGTAATACCAGGCAAACCACTTAAATTTTTTTCTACATTTCCATAGATACCAATATCACGCTTTGCCGATTCTAATTCGTTTTCATAATATTCTATGAAGTTTGGAATATTGGATAAATCTTGGCTAACCTTGGTATACCAACCACTCATTCGTCGTCACTATCTTCATCACTATCTTCTACATCAAGATGCTCGGCAATAGCTGCTCGCATAGCACTATCAACAGCCAATGCTTGTAAATCGTTGTCAGTAATGCCCAAATCAACCAACTCGTTGACAACATGGTCTGCTGCAATTTGTCGGTCTTTTGCTGAAATGTATTCTTTAACAGTTTGCCAGAATACTACAAGTAATTCGCTTGTATCACTCATCTTCTACTTTTTCCTTCTTAGTAATTACGGTATGTTTGCCATACTCACTCATAATTATATCAAGTTGCTCATCTGTCCAATTTTTACGGAATGCTTTAGTAATTTCACCAGTAACAGGACTTGTGTATTGAAGCATGTTGCCAACCTTGGCAAGAATACCCTCGTCTTCAAACATTTCAATGAGACCACTATATGGACTCATACCAGTTGTATATGGAATCTTAACCTGAACACTTTCAAATGGTTTGGCATAACGTGTTTTCATAATTTTACATGCGGCACGAATGCCATTTACTTCCGAGGTCTTGTTGCCATCTTCATCTTCTTTTAATTTCAACTTACGCATTGCTACGACAATAGATGATGCATAGATAAACCCTTGACCACCACTAATCTTATCATCTGGATCAAACATATCCTGTGAAGCATATGTGTGATTAGTCGCAATCATGCCAATATTATAACTGCCAAACATGTTAACGCAGTTACGAACAAGTGCCGTTAGAGCCTTTGGCTTACGACCCATGTCACCTTTTAGATCACCTGCTTCAAACTGATTAATATCAGTTGGTGTAAGCAACATGCCGAGTGAGTCTAGCACAAACAATACCTTTGGACGATCACCTTCTGGCAAAGCCTTATAAGTATCCATAAAGTTAGTAATGGTTTTAGCAACGTCATCAATCATTGCCATATTAAGTTTTAATAACTTGCTTTCATCAGTATCCACGCCAAGTGCTTTCAACCAATCTTCGTCAAGTGCATTTTCAGTATCAATAAGTATAACATAGATACCTTGTTCTTGTGCATTTTTAACAATATTGCCACTACAAATATAACTTTTGCCTGCGCCACTTTCGCCAGCAAATACAGTTACTTTGCCAAGAGGGATTCCCTTATTAAAATCACCACTGATGCGATAGTTGAGAGTATAGTTTCCTGTGGATACCCAATCAGTTGGGTCATTGTAGCCAACACTCATACCAGGAATTGCTTTTGTTAAATCTTTACGAAATTTTGATATATCAAAGGGTTTAGCCATTTTATTTTTCCATTCTTTTTATAATAAACGATTTTTTCTCATTAATCAATCTATTTTTAAATTTTTTATATTACAAATTTTAGAGGATTATCAATGTCTACAAAATTTTTAATAAAAAGTTCACGATAAATTGTTAAATTACTTTCTAAATTTACAAAATTTGCAAGTGTTATACGGTCACCGGCTGGATATAAATTATTATCTTTGCACCAAGTTGCGTATTCTTCGTTAGGTTTTATAGTATATGGTCTGTTAAGATTAATTCCTATTTTACCAGGAATGTCTTTAAAATCATTACGATCAATATTGTTTAAACTTTTATCAAAACTCTGCCATTTTTCATATGTAAATCTACCAAGATTGTTTTTATGAAGAAATATGTTTGACATATTAAAACTTGCAACAGTTTCATCAAATATATTAGAAATAAAATTACTTGATCTATTTGTAGCTATAAGAAAAAATCCATGTTCAATTTTGTGAATAGCTTCATTAATGTTTTCTAAATGAAATTTGAAATTTTTTTCTTTTTTTTCTAAAAGATTTCCCATAGATGAATACTTTATATTAAATATTACCCATCTTTCATGTAGTAAGTTTAAAGTATCTTGATTTAAGGATAAAGGTAAATTTAAATCATTTATCTTAAAATAATTTACTAATACATTGTTAACTTTATTTAAACTATTTTGTAAATCACTTATTATATTATTGATATTAAAACTATCAGTAATATAAAAAGAATCAGAATTTGTATTTTTCCAATTTTCTATGAGGAAATGCAACATATCATGATTTAAAATTTCTAATTCTATAAAGTCTCCAGTTTTTTGCCAAACTATTTTCATAATTTATATCCTTGAAAAAGTGCGGGATTAATTCCCGCACTTACTATTTGGAAATTACTCTGCAGTCTTACGATTGCGAATCATGCTGAGAATTTCTGCAGCACGTTGGTTGCTATCACCGCTACTCTTTGGAGCAGTGCTTACTGGTGCACTGGCAACAGGAGTGTCATCTACATCAAAAGGTGCATCCTCTTGAACTGGTGCAGGACGGCTATAAGCTACTGTTGGCTTTGCAGCAGGAACATCATCAGCATCGCTGTTGTTGTTTCCTATGCCACTTGGCTTGTAATACTGACCCCAACGATTTTCATCATAGGTAGCGCCATCAACAGATGCTTCAAACATCTCCTTGATGATCTTCATTTCAGTATCGCCTGGCTTCTTTGGAAGGAAACTCTTCAAGTCAAACAAACCATAGGCATCAATTGCCGCACGTTCTGTCTGGGTGAGTGCTGATTCTTTACGTGCCCACTTACTGGTAGCATAATCTGCATACTGACCCTTGCTCGTTTTAGTGACACTAAAGTCCAGACCACGATCATAGTCTGTCGGTAGTTCTTCAATATCAGGGTCTTTCAATGCAGCAATGATCAAAGGATAAATGCTTGGGCTAATTACAAACCTACGAATTGGATTCTCAGGAGTGCTGTCTTCGGTAAGTGGATTATCACGAACAAAGCCTTGGAAAAGATACGAACGCTTCTTCCAATACTTGCGACCCATTTCTTCAAGGCTCTTGTCCTTGAACCATGTGCGAACCTCAGTTAGAATTGGACATGTTTCATTCCACATTTCCATGCAAGGAACTTGAACAGTAACAGGCTTGCTGTTCATCTGACCCTTAACGCCTGCAAAAGGCAAGCGGATCATTGCACGTTCAACCCAGAAAAAATCATTCTTCACATCACCATCAGGCAAGAACCTGATACGTGCTGTTGAACTTTCTGGAATATCCCAATGGGGGTAAATTGCGTTATCACGACCGCCGCCGCTGTTGTTTCCGCCGTTGCGGGATTCTTGTTGTGCGAGTTTCGCACGGATTTCTGCCAATGAAGCCATAGTGTTTTCCTTTTCTGTTGCCTTATGTGCCTTATACAATGGAACTCTCTCCACTGCATATATCTATTTATACACCAACGATAAGATAGATGCAATATATTTCTTCAATTATTAGAAATTATTTTATCACGTAATGCTAATCCAACTGTTAAATCTTCACAGAGTATTATATGACTACGTTTAATTTCCAGTGACTGATTCGTAATATCGCCGCACACATCCTTAACATAACAGGTGTTTGGTGGAATGTCAATAGTTTTTGGTAAATTTTTCCACCATATAGGTACACTAAAAAAAAGTGGTTTATAATACCAATCATACCATTCGGCACTCCATCGTAAGTGAACTTCAAATATATTACCGCCCATTGTTTCAAAATTTACATAACCTGTAAACTCTGGCAGCAAGTTTTTCCATATATTTTGGGCTTCGTCTAAATCACCGTTTTCAATAGTCCAGTAATCAATGACTTTATGATCTGCGGTTTGGTAAGCAGTTGCTTTCTTGCAATGTATTACTTCACCGCCTAATAATTGGATATCGTATGAACAATGTCTACCAGTGAACAGCGGCATCCAAAAATGACCTGGAATATAGTCAACATCATTTATACTTTTCCAAACACGGCTACCAAGTGCCATGCCTTCAAGATTCATTATTGGCTTTGAAAATACAGGATATGATTTTGGGGTGATTCCGTGTGGAGCACACTCATAGCCAAGTGTTTGTGATAGCAATAACTTATTATAAACCCAACGTGCCCACGGATATAGAGGATATGCTTCTATATCCGTAAGTAATGGTGTTTTCATTAGCCCAACGGATTAATATAAACTGGTGTTCCATCTACTTGATCACCAGTAAGAATAATCTGATAACGACCATCATCTGTTGCGCCAAGCGAAACACTATGGTTTGGAAAATTAGGGATAACTTGTGAAATTACTGCCCAACTTGCTGAACCACTGTCAGTATAAGTCTGTGTTGATGCCCAGTTTTGAAGCCAAGCTAAATCAAAAGTTGTGTCACTCATTTAGATTTAATTCCCGCTACTGCTTGAAGCCAAGTTAGGTCAGCACTTTCTTTCATTTTTTTCTTGTCAGCAAGTGCCTTCTTCATTGTTTCTTTCTTGTCGCCATCCTTGTCAAAGTCAAGGTAATCTGGTTTGCCTTTTGACTTGGCTTCTTCTACCGTTGACTCATCAGTATATTCTACATCGTTATCTTTCATATAATCACGAGCAGTGTCTAGATAATCAACAGCCTTTGTAATCTTAGCCTGAACCCACTCTGGTAGGTTTTCATCATCGTCTAAAATTGAACGAAGTTCGTCAGCAGCGTCTTTTGCAGTCTTCAAATCGCTCTTAGCCATACGACCTTCTTGATCATATTCTGCCTTGTCATCTGCACTTGGCTCGCCACCTTCATGCTCTTCATGCTCATCGCTTTCTTCTTCTTGTGCGTAGATGTAATTTTCCATCAAAGGCAGACCTGCCAATTTACGCATTTCTTCAATATTCTTGTTTTTCATTGGGGTTCCCTTTGTTTTCTTGGTTTCTTCTTGATCATCAAAACGCTTGTCATCAGCATCTGCGTCTTCATGGTCTGGTTCACTTGCATCGCCTTCCTTAACTGGATAGGTCTTGCCATCTACTTCAAATTCTTTCTTACCACTTGCCTTAGCAGCAGCCAATGCACCACTGAACTCATTACCTTCATTTGGCTCTTCCGTTACAGCATCTTCTTCTTTCATATACTTGTCTTTAATCTTGCCAAGTTCTTCTTGACTTGCGCCTTCACGACCTGCTTTTGCAAGTGCAGCCATGCCATCTTTACCATACTTCTTTTTGCCAGTATAATATTGCAGTCCACTTTCTTCTACTTCTTCTTCACTAACAGCACTTTCATTATAGTCCATGTTATTATATTCGTCATGCGCCGTCATATGCAGCAAATCACCATGTGTTCTTGCCAAATCATCAAGGTCTTGGTCATCAATAGGTGTGCCATCGGTATATTGACCAGCACTAAAATATGCATCGCTGAAATCTGGATAATCTGTTGTATCAGGAATTACAACTTCCAGTGAATGAACATCAACCTGTTTGCCGTTAATTTCTACTGGAGCATTCATCGGGCTTTCGCCTATATTCATAATACTTTCTTCGAATTCATCGCCCATATTTCTTGACTTGCGTAAATCACTAGGGCGAACGTTAGGTTCTTTGCGTACTTCATTTTCATATTCTGGATTATCACGCATTGTGCCTAAATCCTTCATATATTTTTGCGCAAGCATAATTGCAAGTTTTTTGTCACGATTATATTCTGGTTCACTGCGTTGACCAAATGCTTCGCCTTCGCTGCTTACAAGATCACCCATGAGTGCCGCAAAGTTGGCAACATCATCACCATCTTTTGCAATCATGCGATTTGCAATATCACCTAAGACTGCACTTAGCAATGCAGTGGTATTAGTATACTGTCTTGTGACCATAAGTTTATCAAGACCTGTATCTTTTTTTAGCACCAATTTATAGTTTGGATCAAGAATTTTCTTTTCAACGCTACTAGCAGCTTCACTAATGCTTTTCATTGCATTTTCCTTTAATTTGCGATATGCACCAGCAGCACTGGCAAGGTAATTATCTAGATTTTCATTATATGTTTGTTGGGTAAACCAACCTTTAACTTCACTCAAATCGTCTGTTTGTTCACTGATTAAACCTGCTAGTTCTTCAAGACTTTCACTAAAATTACGACTGTTATTACTCAAACGATTTAAGTGACGTTTAATACTTTCTTTCATTTGTTGTGCAGCAGCAATAACATTGCCTGCCTCAGTTGCTTCAAATGTGCGTGTACGAGTAGCACTGGTAAAACGACTTAAATTTCGCATTTCGCCAATAGCACGAGAAATGATTTGACCTTGTGGGTCATAAGGATTACCACCACGAGACACGTGATTTGCCATTGCCTTAGCACCACCAACACTCTTAAATGGAAGCAGGAATTTCTCACCATTTTCATTTACCAAATAGATTCTATCTACTTTAAGCAAGCGATTGTTTGGGTTTTCAAGCATTTTTTCATTATGAACAACATTAATCCGAACATTGTTTAGTGTTCCTTCACTAAACTTGCCTCGACGTTGCCATAGAACACGGCTTTCTTCTAGGGATTCTTTCATTTTTTTCTTCTCAGGGTTAAGTTTAATCATGTATTCATAATCGCGACGACTAAGTGTATCTTTAGTAATATCTCGCACATCAAAATTTAACATGTGACTTTTTGCCATTCGGCGCAATTCACGTAAAAAACGATACCAATAATCTTTATCCTCTGGCAACATGCGTTCAGTAATTGCGGTATCAAAAAATACCTTAAGGCTACTGCCATCAATTAGCGAACAACTAATATCGCCATACTGACGCCCACTTTCTTTATCAGTATATGTAAAGTTAAAAAATCTACCATTTTGTGGATCAAGCGTTGATATGCCGTTTTCATCACCAAGTTTAATTTTGGGAAAACGATTACGTAATTTAAAAAATAAATCTTCTGCTGCTTGACTGATATCACTCATAGGATTATTTATGCCTTATAACATAACAAATGGCATTGGTGGAATAATGTCAGCAGCTTCCATTGCCAAACCATCACTAATTCTACTGTCATACATTCGCAAATGCAATATCATACGCACAGCAAGCAACGTTGCCATAACTAGGTCATCTGTCTCGCCAGTTTTACCTGCATAACTTACGCCGTGCGCCACGAATGTTTTAAGTTCGCTGATTAAACTCTTGCTGCATAATTTAATCTTACCTGTTTCCATCCATAATTTAAATTTGGAACATGCTGCAATCTTACTCTTTGGTGTTGTATTAAATCCTTTACGGAATCTACGTCCACCACCAGGTTCACTTAAGAAACTGCCTGGTATATTTTCCTCACCAATATCAGCAACAGCATTAAGTGCGGCTTCACCAATACTATTGTTTTCTATACTATAATAGATATCGCCAGCATTACCAGTTGTTTCTTTAATATACTTACAAATTTCTGCCATGATTAGCACTTGCTTTTGTATGATAGTAAGATTATGCTGCCATTCTGCTACTTGCTGCATAGTAGTAGCATCAAATACTTCAATAGCGGCAGGATCACCACCTGTCCCAAGACTTGGGTCAAGTGCAACAATATAAACATGGTTACGCTGTGGCTTTTCATACCAACGAACTTGACCTTGTTTTTCAATTGGGTCAATGCCACTTAAGTCAACAAGTATACCTGGTGCAATAAGCGTTTCGTCATAGATAACGAACTCACAGTTATGTTCACGACGAAAACGGTCAACACCAACGCTGCTCATTTCACGTTCCGCCCAATCTTTATCACGCTCTGGGTGACGATCCCATGTAGCTAGGAATGGACTAAATCCATTGCGTCCAAGTTTGGTTTCATTGCCATGCGCATCAAATTTCTTATTGGCTTCTTTCCAAATATCAGCAAATTGGTCTTCATCGCTGTTAGGAGTAGAAGTAATGATTGCCTTACCACCCGTTGATAGTGTAGGGCTAATAGAAGTCCAGAACTCTTTTGCAATAGTTGGACGAACGAACGCCAACTCGTCACAGTATAGCAGTGAAATACTCATACCACGACCTGTTGTTTCGGTAGTGGTTGAACTTACAATACGGCTACCATTGTCAAATCCAAGCGAACCTTTATTATAATCAACTACACCTGCACGAATATGGTCTGGGCAATTTTCATAACCAAATCTAATACGCTGCATAATATCCTGTGCGCCAGTATATTTGTTGCTTGCTACAAGAATAGTGCTATCTGGAACAAACATAGCATACCATAACAAATAACCCGCCGCTAGTGTGGATTTACCCATTTGGCGACCTAACATGTTAATACTAAAGCGATTATTATGATAGTTGTATAACAGTTCTTCTTGATAGTCAAACGGACTAAGTTGTAATCTGCCCTTTGTAGGATGCTGAATATAAAAGAAATTTCTGATAAAATATTCTGGTCCAGTGATAGGATCAGCACACAAACTAAATTCTATTAGTTGTTGTTCAGTAATTTGCATACGAACGTGTGGTTTACGTATAAGTTTATTTTCTACGGGTTTTGCCATGGAAATATTTATTGACATAATTTGTATGTATAGTATTATTAAATTGTCATAATAAGAAAGTAAATACAATATATGTCGGACACACTGATACTGAACGCAAACTATCAGC
>Ga0208616_1000286_pt1 | contig 15573 bp, 2 predicted proteins | sample CryBogCBE16Oct07_FD_184575 | JGI IMG/M metagenome (GOLD analysis project Ga0208616, IMG submission 184575) | Freshwater microbial communities from Crystal Bog, Wisconsin, USA - CBE16Oct07 (SPAdes) (version 2) | ecosystem: Environmental > Aquatic > Freshwater > Lake | place: Crystal Bog... | reverse complement strand
AAAGACATACTCTACATTACACAGGAAACACATGGACAATATCACACAGGAAACACATGCACAACACTACACAGGAAACGCAAGCACTACATTACACAGGAAACACATGCTCTACATTACGCAGGAAATACATGCTCTACATTACACAGGAAGCACAGGAAATACATTACACATGAAATACAGGCACTACATTACACATGAAATCCATGCTCTACATTACACAAGGAACACATGCACTACACTACACAGGAAACACATGGACCACAGTACACAGGAAACACATGCTCTACATTACGCAGGAAACACAGGAAACACATGCACTATACTACATAGAAAAATAAGCACTATATTACGCAGGAGACAATTGCTCTACATTACACAGGAAACACATCCACTACATTACACAAGAAACACATGCACTACATTACACAGGAAACACATGCTCTACATTACACATGAAATACATGCTCTACATTACGCAGGAAACACATGCTCTACAAAACTCACGAAACACGTGCTCTGCATTACACAGGAAACACATGCTCTACATTACACAGAAATCACATGCTCTATATTACGCAGGAAACACATGCACTACATTACACAAGAAACACATGCTCAACATTACACAGGAAACACATGCACTACATTACACAGGAAGCACATGCTCTACATTACACAGAAAATACATGCTCTACATTACACAGGAAGCACATGCTCTACATTACACAGGAAGCACAGGAAACACATGCACTACATTACACAGGACAGTTTTTAAAACGTGTTTTGTGTTTCTGCCACAAAATATATCTTTGCTTTTATCTACTCCAATCTTCAGTGCTTTAAGCTTGAATTTTGTCAGTGTGCCTTAAATAGTCTGTTATTTAAGCCCTTCCAATTCCGGAATTTCTTGGCTCCTGCATTTTGATATCTCAAAATTTGTATTATCCTCCAAGTCAAAATCTCAAAATTATGGCGACTCCTGATCCTCAACCTCCTGGAAATCCTGCAGATGATGAGGAAACTGAGTTTGAACAATATCGCAGTCAAGCTGTGCAGTCTGGGGCGGCGCATATCTCTTTCAAGGTTTTTGACGGGGAATGGCTTCTGCGCTCCTGTCTTCTGGCAGGTGCAAAGAACACCATTCGCACCTTTTCCTCCAAAGGTTTTCTACTGAATCCCATCCACAAATCGTACTCGGACGTCCAAATTATAGACTTAATTCGTTTTGCATCGTTGGCCCTCCAAATTCGTCCTGAGTGGAAATCGTTACCCAAGGAGTGGCTCACCTCCCCGAATGTGCTCTTTCCGAATGAGAAGCATGTCAGCATTTTCATTCCGCTCCGCACGGAAATCGTTGCAGGACCTGATGGTGATGGTTATACTGATTTTCATCTGGAACCTGTAAACCCTGGCTCCCCATTGCGTAAGATCTATCCACGGTGCGTGATGCTCTCGGGTCTAAAGATTCCCAGCTTCACCACCACCAAATCTCAGGATGGTGGGGTCACTGTTTTCCTTCAATTTTTGCCGTCTCACTGGTGTTTGGATCATAAAACGGAAGTACTGTACTTTCGCAATTTCCCTTTGGATACCTCTGGGGGTGTTACTCGCTTGCTGCTACACTACATAGATGAATTCATTTCCTTCAAGCTTCACCTCATTAATTTTCCGATTGAGTACTCCCTTGCGATGTTCCCTGTCCAAGTCACTCCCAACAGACTGGAGGGCTTTGCGGTCGTACTTTTACCCCCACTTCGTCCTGGGGAGAATCTTCATCTTCTTGATGGACTCCTCTCCGCGGTTGGCCTCACTGACTCCCTTCCGGTTGTTCTATCGTTTGGGTGGACCCGTCTGCTCATGGGAAACAATCGCTCGGAACTGATGAGAGTTGACTATCTTTCCTCTCTCCCTTCCACTCCGCCGCTGGTTATGGTAGTTACTGGTGTGGAGAAAGGTACATCCCTTTGTGCCTTGCTCTCTGCACTGTGGCAGGACTCGCACTATTCCCCGGATTTATTCAAGCATATTGGAGGCATCTTTCTCGACCGTTCCGCGCTGTACTCTGCCAACCCGGGGTACTTTGTTGAGAAAGCTCTCCGTGCATACGGTCATTCGGACTCGCTCAATTTGGTGCTTAGTTCGGATGTGGATCCTCAGCACATCTGCCGCCCTACCATAGGTCAGGCCATCTCCTCCCTCTTGGGCCTTGACGCCCAGGGAATTCGTCTTGTTCCTGACCATACTCGTGTTCCCCCTTCCAGCTTGAGTATGTTCTCCCGCCTCCTTGCGTTGCATCGTTCACTTCGTCCCAAAGCAATGGTCTCTGCCAACCGTGGCTTGACCAGCACTCCACCCTCAAATCCGCGTATGCCTCGGGGTCCCCCCTCCAGCTCCCAGAAATTGAAGGCTTTAACGGTGGTGGATGCGGATCTTCGTGGACGCTACTCCAGCCTTGTGGACACTCACCCGCTGATGTCGGCTCTCATCCCAGCAGGTCGGTGTTATCTTCCACAGTCCCCTCCAATGTCTCATGGCAATCTTCTCCAGCTCTCCGGGAGGATGGGGTGGATCCAGACGCACCTAACGGAGATGGAATGGCTGACGAGTACAAGGATGAATTTAATGATTATTACCAACACGAATTTTAAGATATGTGCGGAGGGCTCTTTCTCCTCCTATATCGTAATTAACGAGGGCTTGCCACCTACTGTTGTGTCTCTTTTGGACCAGTCAGGTTCCTCTTCCTCTCCCTTCGATGAGGATGATCTGGAATATGTGCAGTACAGGCAGAGTGTGGTGGAGCGTCCACTCCAGGGCCAGCGTTCCTGCCTGGTAGCTCATACTCTCGATGATGAAGAGGACTACCTAGCATACCGGGCGTGGGCCCTGAGTCCTCCTCGTTGTCCACCTCCCAGCTCCTCGGAATCCCCGTCTTTTCCGCATGACCCCGATTTTCTGGACTACTGTGTCCGGGTAGGATACTTCCCTAGCTATGAAACCCGAATGGCCCCCACCATTCTTTCAAATGGCTTGCGCCTGCCTTGGGTGAGGACTGATTTAGGCGTGTCTTCGTGTTCTATCGCTATGTCCACGCGCACCACGGCTCTGGGGGGGCTCTCCCCTGGGCTCCCCTCTCCCGCGTACTGCAGCGTCTCGCCATGCTGCTCTTTTTCTGTTCCGTCTGTACAGGAGGGTCTCTTTGAACCAGTACATGGTGCTGTTCATTTCGCCGCTTCTCGTCTCCGGCCGTCGGTTCCTTCCCTACGTCCTCCGTATGCGTGGGTCACCTATCATGTTCCGTGGAAGGAGGTTATCCCTTCTAGTCCTTGGGACCGTGCCTCACTCTGCTCCCGTTTGGAGGGCGAGGTGTTGCCGACTTCCACTGAGTCTGTGATGTCCCGCGCACCTGCTTTGCGTAACCGTATTCAGCGGCAGGTGCAGGATAACCCGCCGTCGGGCTCCTGTGCGTTCCCGTTACCCCCTGCACCTGCTCCAAGGGTGAGGGACTGTGTACCGCTGTCTTCTAGTCAGTTCCTTAGGTCCCTCGCCTCCTATCCGCGGGTGGGGGACGAGGTGCCGCCGAGTTCCTGTGTGTTCCCTCTGTCCCTCGCACCTGCTCAGAGGGTGGGGGCCGAGGTGCCGCCATGGCCCTGTAAGCTCCCTATCTCCCTCATATCTGCTCAGTGGGTGGGGATGGGGGTCTGTGTACTGCCGTGTTCCGGCAAGTTTCATGCGCAGTCTTGTGAACTCCCGATGTCCCTTATGCCTGCTCCAAGGGTGGGGGACTATTCGCAGCAATGTTCCTGTCAGTTTCCTCTGTTCCTTGTATCCGATCAGAGGGTGGAGGACGTTGTGCAGCCGTGTTCCTGTCAGTTCCCTTTGTCCCCTGCACCTGGTCTGAGGGTGGAGGACTACGTGCAGCAGCGTTCTTGTTCGTATCAGATGTCCCGTGTACCCGCTCAGAGGGTGGGGGACGCGGTGCCGCCGTGTTCCTGTGCGTTCTCTCTGCTTCCTGCATCTGATCTGCGGGTGGGGGATGCCATGCCGCCGTGCCCCTGTCCGTTCCCTATGTCCCTTGCACCTGCTCAGAGGGTGGGGGATGAGGTGCCGCCGTGTTTCTCTGCGTCCCCTATATCCCTTGCACCTGCTCCGTGGATGGGGGACTCTGTGCTGCTGTGTTCCTACACGTTCCCTACGTCTCTGGCACCTGATCCGCGGGTGGGGGACTATGTGACGCTATGTTCTAGGCAGTTCCCTATGTCCCTTGCCATCGACCCGAGGGTGGGGCACGATGTGCAGCCGGGTTCCTGTATGCTCCATCTCCCCTCTGCACCTGGTCCAAGGGTAAGGGGCTCTGTGCAGTCGTGGTCTTGTTCGGTCCCCAGGTCCCTTGTACCCGCTCAGAGGGTGGGGCTATCTGTACAGTCCCTTTCCTGTAAGCTCTCTCTGTCCCTTGCACTTGATCTAAGGATGGGGGACGCTGTGCAGCTATGGTTCTGTCAGTTCACAATGTCCCTCCTGCCCGCTCCCTGGGTGGGGAACTCTGTGCAGCCGTTTTCCTGTCCGCTTCCTCTGTCTCCTGTACCCGCTCAGAGGGTGGGGAACGTTGTGCTGCCGGGTTCCTGTACGTTCCCTATGTCTCCTGCTCCTGCTCCAAGTAGGATAGGGGAAGCTCCACTGCTCTTTTCCCGTACATTCCCTGTGCCCATCGCACCTGATCAGCGGTTGTGGGTCTGTGTAAAGCTGGGTTCTGGTGCGCTCCCTGTGTCCTTTGCCCCTGCCCCGAGGTTGGAGGCTTCTCTGCCTCCCTGTTTCTGTGCGTTTCCTGTTTCCCTTGTCCACTCTTCCTGTGTGCACCTTGTGCCACTTGCGGCTACTCGGTGGGTGGGGGTGGCTGTGCAGCCCTGCTTATATGCATTTTCGTCTGCAGTTCATGATGTTGTATTTTCCTCCATCTCTCTTATTATCCCAGGTCAAGACCCTATCCCCTGTTTAGGCGAAGGGGATGGGAAGGGCGACCCTCCCTGCAGGTTTGTCCCGCAGGGTGGGCCAGGATGTAGGGCCCCACCCTGTCGGTACCCATCGTTGGGCAGCCAAGGGGGGCCTGGTACTCGGGAAGACCCACCTCTCCGGTCCCCCTGGGAAGGAGGTGGGACAGAATCTTCGTACAGCGCTCCAGGCACAACAGGTCCAGACCCCCCTCCCAAACTGGCCAACCAGAAGGGTGGGCTGGATCCAACTATTGCTGTCAATTATCTGTTGGTGCATCTCTTGGAATCAGGGGTTGGTCCTGGGATAGCTCTAGCTTTGTCCTCGGACGATGTCCTCAGGGAGGTCCTTCCCTGCACTCCTCGTTTTTCTCTCGTGGTCAGCGACCCTCATAACTGGAGGCTCTGGTTGGACCCTGCACCATGTCCTCCCACTCCACCGGTTCCTCCGTGGACATTATCGCTGTTGCATCGCTCTCCTGTGAATCTCCTCAGTGGCGGAGGACGTAGGCCGCGGGCGCTGCCAAGCCTCAGTCCACTCTCCTCCCACGCGACCCTCTCCAGTTGTCAGAGCGACCTCGCTCTCTCTCCAGTTCCGGTCAGGCCTCTGGATACAATCAGATCTATACCGGGTATCACGCCCCCTGTGTTAGACGTGGGAGTGGCCGATACACTCCTCCCTTTCACAGGGGAAGGTCTGTTTACGCGCGCTCTGATACACTTCCCTGCTAAAGATCCTGCTACTCAGCGTCGTAAGCGCTGGCGTCTCTCTGATCTAGTTATATGCTCATATGAGGGTGTCTGGATCTCTCGCTGCGTGGGCGAACGGTCGGACTATCAGTCCAACTACTGTCATGCGGTGGACAAAGAGTGGATAGTTGATGCACAGGATTATCGCTCCTGCTATGGTCGCTTCATTAATGAGCATTTTGATCCCCGGCGGGTTAACTGTCGCATAGTGGTCCTAAAACCGGAAAGGCGTCTGGTTGTAGTAGCTATTCCTGACGTCCCTATAGTCCCAGGTGCTGAGCTGTACACTAGTTATGGTTTAATCTACTGGACTGATCTTCTTCGCACACTTGATCTCCCGACCCGCTTGGCTATTCTTCGACGCTACAGTGAGGATATCACCCAGCCATTTCTGGACAGGGCTGGTATCACAGGGCACGGGGAGCTTCTCTCCCAGCTCACTCCCAGTATTCTGTCGTTTACGCAACCGGTTTCACCAACTCCTGGCTCTGCGCTATATTTTACTGAGGATGTGTCTGTCCCGGTAGGGGCGTCCTGGCGTCTGGTCTTGCCAGCGACAGACTTTCGTACACATTGTGTCTTCCCCTTGGACAGTTCCTTTGAGGACAAACTCACCCTTCTGCGTGAATTCGTCAGCCTCCATCCTCTTCTCATGCTGCACACTGTGGATTGTCGGGACTGGTACTATGCCTGCAATCCCGATGGCAGCTGTGGCGCTCAGCTTGCGCTCCTATACCGGCTACTACCGGGAGATACCTGGGGCGCCCACTTCTCGCAGTGCACCAATTCCCACTGGGCCTACCTTCAGTTCTACCGCCGTCAGAAAGATCACTCCAGGGTTCTCACCACCGTTCAGGACATCTTGTCTGGCCCATGCTCCCCTTCGCTCCGCCGTAAATTGATGACATGGGCCCAGGGCTTGCAACAAGGACAGCGGTCTCCGCTCATGGCAGACCCGGACGAGTTGTTTCTTACCGTTGACGATGTCATGGAGATGATCCCTCATGGCACGGCCGCGTCCCTCTACGTTGAGCTTGAACCCGATGAACTCCGCCTTCACCACGGTTTTCGTAGGTCTGCCTTGTCACATTCATGGGCTCAACTTACGTGTGATCGTCGCTTCCCAGACCGCTATTCCCAGTTTACTCTATCTGAACTCCAGCAAATTCTTCAGACATCGACTCGGGCTTCCGTCTTGCGAGGGCGTCATTTTTACCCCCTCCCCCTGTCATGGGATCTTGCTGAGTTTCATCGTGCTACCGATACACTCCTCCGACAGCTTCTCCTACAGTTCAATCCAGCTCATTCCCAACAGCTCTCCCCTGCTCCAGAGCTGACGACGGAGGATGTCTCCTCTCCGGAGTCCTCCTCTGCCTTCATCACCACCCTTGCGTGGACTCCTGGTACTGCTTCAGAGTCTTTCCCTTTGGCCCAGGCAGACGGGGACACGAGCTCTCTCCACTCAGACACGGTTGCCATGGATGAGGACGGTCCTTACGTTCCGCGTGACTTCCTTCAGGAGGCCCTTGAGCCGATGTCTATTGCGGCCCCGGAGGAGGTGACTCTCCCGTCTGGTAGTCTTCTCCGACTTCCGGGTAGACCCCTCACTTTAGCGGACTTTCCTTCTCCGGATCTTCCCCGATGGGTCCCTCCACCTCTGCCGGCTCTCCTGCCTTGTCCCCCCCAGTTCGTGCCTCCCACCCCCGTGGATCTTGCGCAGGGTGCGCTTGCACCGGTGGGACTGTGGCTGAATCCTGAAGCTCGGCGGCGGTCTGGCCTCACTTGGTCGGCCTTGCTTCAGCCTGTACACCCTGTGGCCCCGATCTTAGGGTATCAAGAACTCCAAACCACTGGAGGGCCCCAGTCCCTCCTGACGGCATATCTGGGATCGCTACAATCTGATTCTGACACTGTGCTCTCTCTCTGGAAACGCCTGGAAGTATTCCTTGGGGCGAACTGGACTCGCGTTCGGTGCCTCCCGACTGACCAGGTCACGATTGATAACTACACTTTTGTTAGCATCTCCTGTCGCTCGGGACTATCCCTGCTCCGGATCAGTGGCCTTACCCTCCCTCGCGTTCCGAGCCTCCTGGAGCTGTTTCAGCGTCGAAGTGTCCCGCGCATCCATCCGGTCCTCTATTATCTGCTCTCGGGTATCTACGAAGGGCCCATCCACGTGATCGATTGTGTAACCAACACTGTTACGTTGTACCTGATGGACCTGCCCACCACACTTCATCGTCCCCGGCATAGACGTCCGCCGCTCGTTCTATTTGACCATCGGGGCTATGTGTGCGGTTCTACCCCTCCTTTGTATGGCCCATACTTCGGTCCTTTTGAGGCTCCTGTTACCCTTGTTCCATTTTCGCCTCCATTGGATCCTATGGCTACTCCACCGCTGGAACGAGAGATTCTTGGTGCGCCTTGTCTCGACGAATTTCTTCGTCATGCCCCTGATGCTTTCGAGTTCCATATGGGTGGATCTCCGTCTGTTGAGGACTTCAGAGTGATTTTCTTCAACGTAAATGGAATGGATGGTTTCAAACTCACTGAAATTCTCACAGTCATGCTCCTCCAACACATCGATATAGTGGTTCTCATTGATGCCCGGATTGACTCCGCTCTACATCGTGTCTTCCTCACGGAAATTCATACCAAGCTCGGGCAACGATCGAAACTGCTGAGCTCTTATCCACTCATCCCAGAGGCTCCCACTGGGTCGCGTGTCCGGGTGGGGGGTAATGCCTTTATCTTGAATGAACGTTGGAGCTCCAAATTTATAGAGCACTCCTCTGATGACTCCAGACTCTGTCTTGTTGACTCCATCTGCGTCGCTGTGCCCACAGGAGTACTTCGTCTCATCGCCACTTACTGGCCGTATCCACCACCGAATGGTTCAGCGGACTCATCCGATCAGAAGCTGTTTAGTCTGACTCACAGATACCTGAGTACTAAGCAGGGAACACAATCTCCCCTCCTTTATGCACGCCAAACCGTCTCTGCACTGGCGCTTCAACATATGAGGCATCCTGGCAACCATGTCCTCCTCGGGGGAGACTTCAATAGCACCTGGAGGGGGCGTCGCCATGATGGTGGGGGGTACAGCGCTGCCCTCGGCTCGTGGGCTCGTGATGGGGGCTGGAGGTCCTGGCGGGATGACATACCAGATCTCTCCCCTCCCATTACCCGTCCCACTCCGCGACTCACCACTGGCACTGAAATTGATCATGTGCTTGTGCTCAGCCCCCTCTACAGGATGGCTGGCTATGGGGCGGGAACTGGCTCTGGGTGGGTTGGCCTCTCAGATCATCGCCCACTCCTGGTGTCCTTTACGATTCCGACGGACCATTTGCTCCTTCCTCGATTCACGCCCAGTGCCGGTCAGCAGCGCATCCGGTATCTCCGGAAATTTACTCCATCCAAGCCTCAGCTGCAACAGTTTCGGGACGCCTTCGATTCCAGGAGTCCCCTTCCTTGTCTCCTCACACCTGCCGTCGCTGAGGCCCATCTAGACCATCTCACTGCGCTCTCACTTCAATCTGCCCCCACTAGAAAGAAAATTAAGAAACGGAACAGGAAGAAGGAGCTGTGGAGCCCGATTTATGCTGCCCTGCAAGCGCAGCTGCGTGCTTTGCTCCGTATTCAACAGCGTTTAGGGCTTCTTCCATGCCGTCGCTCCTTCCCTCCGTGGAACTCCGCGCATGACCTCTACATTGGGATCTCTGCAATTATCAGTGAATGGGAAATGACGGTCCAGTCCTTGAAGTGGCCTGACGGCACCCCCGCTGAAGTTTGGGAGCATGGTTTCTCTCCTGAGGAGTGGCGTACACAGGATTTCTCCAATCGGTTGAACATCCTCCATGCTGCTGTCCGGGACTTTGGACGCGTTCGGAACGCACTTCATGGTCGCAAACGGAAGGAACTAGCCTCCTTGCAGTCTCACCATATCCGTCAACGTGAAGAAGCGGCTACCTGTGGGCACCTTCACCGGTCTATTCAATCCGTCCTGGGAGAGATTCCGTTTTGCACCCCGCTTGAATGCATGGATCCGGGAGATCGGCCTCTCCCAACATCCAAAGAGGAAGTTCACCGTCTCATTACGGAGCAATTTGAAGCTCACTTCCACTCTCCTGCCACAGAGGCCCCTGACCTCCACGATGGTGCCCTCTCCTGGGATGTTCTTATGCATGAGTCTTACGAAGAGTTCGCGGTGCGCCATCAGGCCCTAGGTATTCCCCCTCTCCCCTCTGCTCCGCTCAGGCGCCTATGGCAGGCCTTGCGCCACTCGCCCTCTCGCCATTTGGTTGAAGCGGATCTGTCACCGCTCCTGGTCAGTGCGCCCTCCCTTGCGGAATTTAAAGCTGCTATCGCTAATAAATCTGGACATTCTGCTGGGGGCCCTTCTGGCCTCCTGTATGATCACATCAAATGCTGGTCGCCGGATGTCGTTGAAGAAGCTTACTCATGTCTCTGCGTCTTGTGGACGGCCCGACATGTCCCGGAAGCCTGGCTCTGGAAATGGCTGGTCCCGTTGCCCAAAGGTACCTCTAACCGTCTAGCGGACCTCAGGCCCATCATGCTCATGGAAGTTCTCAGGAAGTTGTGGACTGGGCTGATCGTTCGACGTATCGTTTCTTCGCTGCTCAAACATAACGTACTCTGTCCCACTCAGCATGCATACCTTCCTTCTCGAGGTACGGACACCGCCAACATCCAACTCCTTAACGCGCTCGAAGAGGCCTGGCAACACCGCTCTCATCTCTATGGGAGCTCATGGGACATGAAGAAAGCGTTCGACTCAGTCTCCAGACCGCTAATCATCCTCTGCTGGCAGCGTCTTGGTGTTCCCCGTGCTCTCGCTGAATGGTTAGTAGCGCTTGATCTCCATGGTCATGCCGTTGTCCGAACAGACTTCGCATTAGAAACTCTGGTTCAAGAGGGTTTCTCCTCTTTGCTTCCCCTAGCGTTCTCACCTGAGCGTGGGACGGGTCAGGGTGATATCCATAGCCCGTTCACCTGGCTTGCAGTCTTTGATGTTCTGCTCACCCTCCTTGATCAGGACCAGGATTCCCAGGAGCATATCTACCTTCCTAAGCCTGATGGTACCACTTACCGGGCTAAAGATGTCTGCTACGCAGACGACCTTCAATCGGTGGCTCAAACGCTGAGGGCTCTTCAGCGTATGGCCGACCTAGTTTCGGTCTTTGCTCTGGTCTTTAACCTGCATATTGCCACACACAAGCTTCGCGTCTTCCATTATTGCGGACTAGATCCGCCTCCCCCTCCTGAATTCCTTGTAATTCACGTGGCGGGTTGGACCCCGGTTCATATCCCTATCCGGACGTCGGGTGTCGTGAAGAGTCTTGGGGTCGAATACCCCATCAATCCCCGAGACCACACCTCATTTGACAAAGCGTATCAATCTCTTCGCACTTCTCTTCTCGTCCTCGCACGTCGACGGGCGTCGGCATCCCTCATCACTAAGGTCATGACGTTATGTCTTCTCAATAGGGGTGCGTATGTGGGCATCCTCTCCTCGTGGTCTCTCCAGCAGTGTCGTCTTCTGGATAAGCTCTTTGCTCAGGAATTCCGTCGCCGTACGAAGAACGCAGCGTCCTCCCAAGAAGAGAATATCTTTCAGCCCACTACCCTCGGGGGTCTGGGTTTCGTTCGCCCCTCCATCATCATTCAGGAACGGAAGCTGTCCCTCATGCAACGGGCGCTGCAGTCCTCCGACCCCTGGACCCGTTGGGCAATGGAGGCCCTCTTGCGACGCGGTCATCCCTGTCCCTATAACGTACACCAACCTGTGTTGTCCTTAACTGACCTCCGGGCTGGCTTTTGGGTCTCGAGTCTCATTGCGTATGGCGCCTCAGGTCGAGCAGTCCTTTCCCATCAACAAGCTTCTTCGTGTCCGGATCTTGCCCCCATGTCCCCCCTGCATGGCTTGGTTGGTGTCAATTGGTCCACTCACCAGAGTCACTACATTCTGAGCCAACAATACCACATGTTCCTGGATCTTGCCCAATGGCAGGAGAACCTCGGTCGATGGGCGTGGCGTCATCTACCGGACTTTCTCCGAAGTTCCCTGGACACCCTCCCGTTATGGTCCCCGGATGCACCTATTCCGCTCCTTCCTGGTCAATCTTGGCATGTCGCTCCTGTGGGATTCCTCCGTACCTCTCGCTGGGTGATTGAGATTCTCGATATCCTTCCACGTCTGGCCTTAGGGGAAGTCTCCATTGTCTTTCGTAAGTGGGCTTTACCTCACTCGATGGTCTCTCCACTTGAGGGGTCCGTTCTGTCCAACAATCCGGTTCTTCAACTGTACTCTGGCCCGCTTCATGCTGAGACCTGGCGGTTAGCGATCTTCCCTCCGGGGACGACCGCACATCGCCTTCGCCTGGAGACAGTTCCTTGGGGTCGAGGGGTAGCGGAACCTTCCTCTCTGTCCAACCTTCCATCCCGAGTGCGGATCCGGGAATCTGTCCCATCTCTTCTTCCAAACAGCATTTGCACTCCCTCCGCAGAGGTCGCTTCGGGTCGGAATGCAAAACCTGCTACTGTCCTGCACGTTTACATCACTCAGCACACCCAACTCCGGGCCTCCCCTCTTTATGAGGCTGTCATGAGCTCACCCCGCCTTCACCGTATGTGTGTCCTTTCCACCCTCGATCATGTGCACTGGGACTCGCTAGTGTATGAGGACCTCATTCCGGCCAATCAAGATAACTATCATGATCAGACGGTCGCCCTGACGGGATTATTGCGGGCTTTGAAACTTTATGATGAGGCCACCGCGGATAAACTCATTGTGCACCTTTCGGATAGGTCCTTAGTTGACTCTGTTATCTCTCCACCCCTGACCTATGCCCACCCACCCTCCGCGGCTCTTCACAAATTGGTTCAGTCCTTGTTGTCTTCCTCCGTGGAGGTTCAGCATCGTTCAGTCCCCAGCCTCTCTTCTGTCCCTCAGTCCCTTCCACTGCGTGGAATGTTCCTCAGCTCCGCCTATGCCCACACTGGTCTCAGCCAACAAGAAGTCTTAGATATTTCCTTCTCAGGCAACACTGAGAGCAGCTTCCTGTCTCAGCCCCTCCTCCAATGTGTACCGCTTGACTATCTTACCGGTACCTGGTCCTGGCGTGATGAATACTCGGGCTCCTATCTCCTAGACACTCTGAAGTCCAGAAGTTTGTTACAAGCCCGTCTTCGTGCCCAGGAACAGAGAGATTTCGATCGTTCCCGAAGGGGTGATCCTCCGTGCTGGACTGATGTGACCCTAAAATTTGCCTCGGTTGTTCTTAATCTCTCCCATCTGCCGATACCCTCCCGTGCGTATTTTGAACGTCATCTCTTTGAGCGCCATCTTCTTGTTGGGCACAACAGAGCCAAGGGAGCCAAGTCCAATGAGGAACGGTTAAGATTGGGCAGTTGCAAGCTCTGTGGCTCCTTCTTCTCCCAGGAAGAGGAAACTTATGATCACATCTATCGACTTTGTCGGCATCCCCTTCTCTGCGCGGCCAGGGCTGCGTCGGACTATCAGCTGGCTCAATATAGATGTGCTCTCCCCATAGAGGAACGCATTGTCCCTAAGGTTTGCCAACTTGTCCAGGATATTAATGGCCACCGCATCTGCCTGGGTAACTGGGCCTCGTGTCAACTTCGAGCTCTGGATGCTGTGCTTCTCCCACAGGACTCCCCAGGCGCCATCCGAACTACACTATTAGAGCTCTCCCCGCTCTTGGTGGAGCGCAACACTGCTATCTGGGAGGCGTGGCGAGAAGCCTCGTACACACAGGCGGTGGCGGATCAAGATGACCCTGCGGGCAGTCTTTCTGCTGCTCGCCTCTATCAGCCCTATCGTCCATACCTGTCTCGTCATGGTAAAGCGCGATTCTACGCTGTCCGGGCCGGTCGACAACCTGGAGTCTACCTCGCCTGGAAGGATGCTCGGGAACAGGTAAGGGGTTTCTCTCGTGCTGATCATGCGGTCTTCTCGTCCAGGGAGGAAGCGGCAGCATATGTGGCCAAAGTCCCTGTTGTTCCCTCTTCCCCGATCCCCGACGTCGTCGCCTCCATCTTCACCGATGGCTCGGCCTCCGTCCGCCCTCCTTTCAGTGCGGGTTGGGGTTTTCACGTCTGTACACTTGAGCCTCGTGTTACCCTCTATGAAGACTGTGGGCCGGTTATCCTTCAATCCGACTCCTCGGACTACCACGGAGCCACTCGTCTTACCAACAATGCGGGCGAGCTTACTGCCCTCATCCGGGCTTTCCAATGGATCCTCGTGCAGCCGAAACCTCGCGAAGTGGGCTCCCGGGGATACAATATCTACACGGATTCAGACTACTCTCAGAAGTGTCTTCTTTACCCCCGTAAGAATACTCACAGCAATCGGCAGCTTATTCAACTGGCGCGCCAGCTCCTTGATCAAGTCCGAACCATCACCTCCATTGCAATTATCTGGACCAAGGCGCACTCGCGGAGCCTCTCAGCACTGTCTATTGGCAACAAGGCGGCGGATGCCCTGGCGTTGAAAGGCCGTCAGCCTCCCCCGGCGTGTTCCCCTCCGTCCCTGTCTCCTTCCAGTCAACGACAGTGGCATGGTCGGCGCGGATCTTCTGTGACGTCCCTACCATCTAGGAAGAGAAGGCGTTTAGATAGTGGTGTTTCTCCTCATCTTGCATTCCATCTGTCCGATTCGCCTGTAGATATCATTCCGTCCCCTCTTCCCCCTGATGGTGGTGATATAGTAGATGATTAGACCCCCGCATCCGAGGTAGCCCCTCGGTTCCTCCTACTCGGTGCAACGGGACTTGCCTCATGGTTCATGGGAGGCCGTTAACATTCATGTAATTTAACGAGCTGATTTTCTAAAAAAAAAAATGGAATGACCAGAAAGGTCAAAGAAATTACAACTTGATGATTGCAATACCTGATTTCGATTCTGTCGATTCCGTGTCTTCTGGATTGAAGCAAATTAAAGAATTGAAAGTAGAAAGGGAGTCGTGGGGAGAACCTGATCAAGTTTACTAGGAATTGTTCTATCGACCGTGGTTGATGTCGCACATGGAATCTTGGGAAATGGTGAAATTTTTGTTCTATTCGTTTGAGGCGAATCCGGCCCTAACGTTTCAAAAGCGAAGACCAGTCTTGTAAACTATATGGAACTGCAACGAGAGAAGTCTGTCCTTATTCACCCACAATCGCATTGCGTTAATTGGGCCCTAAAGAGACACGTGCCATGAAATACGAGCCTTTAAGTAACACATCGGGATCCATTTTTTCAGGAAACTTGAATAATGATATCATGTCAGACCAATTCGCCTGGGTGTCACGAAACAGATGTCCCTTGAAGATGGTAAGCAATACATTCCAACGTTAGGAAGCGACGGAGTTTGGAATTTTATGTCGTGGGGGGAGTCATCAAATCTAAGTAGAAAGTTTGCAATGGCGTACGACGCAGATTTGAGCAGCCCTTTGACCTAGATCAGCACATCATCATTAGTGCCATCGATAGCATCCGATCGGGCTTTGAAACAATTTGAGCTCATAACCGAGGAAGAGTCAGTTGAAGAACATCAAATCGAACCTAATTTACATATGGAAACAAGGCAGAAGAATGAATTCTCCGAGAGTCTGATCGCGCGCACGAGGAGAGTATCAGCTGGTCAGAGACCAAGGCGCTTCATTGACGCTTACGTTGCAGATAAATATACGGCATATGCGACAATATCTCAAGAGGAGTTCGCAAGACGGAATCCAAAGTGGAACAAAGCGACGAATGAACCAGAGTGTGACGACTGGTTTATGTCTGATAACAACCTTG
>Ga0208616_1000283_pt1 | contig 15615 bp, 15 predicted proteins | sample CryBogCBE16Oct07_FD_184575 | JGI IMG/M metagenome (GOLD analysis project Ga0208616, IMG submission 184575) | Freshwater microbial communities from Crystal Bog, Wisconsin, USA - CBE16Oct07 (SPAdes) (version 2) | ecosystem: Environmental > Aquatic > Freshwater > Lake | place: Crystal Bog... | reverse complement strand
GTAATAATCACATCTGCATCCGACCAAAAAAGATAGTCGTACTGGTCAATGAATGTGAGGATATAATTGAGTTTGCTCCAAGGAATCGGTCGTGAGCGATCCCACACCTCCTTGCCGCCAATATGTAGATCATATCCGTGCTTCTTCGCATACTGTCGCTTTGTTTCAAGACCTGGCTCCATTGCCTTAATAAAATCGGCACCGATCGCCATCGTAATAATTGCAATTGTTGGTTGTTGTGACATGGGGCTCAAAAAATTGAAACCTCGTAAGTGTTTTAATAATTTGTAACCGTCATGTCCTTAAATAATTCGGTTGTTCCTACACCTGCTACATCCAAATATGTTCGCAACAATGCCGGCGAATATGTTTGCCCGCATTGTAATAAGGTAACTGAAAAACAGAATACTATGTATTATCATATTAAAAAGCAGCATACACAGGATTTGCCTTTTGCGTGTACACGCTGTACTGTACCCCATAAATTCCTACAAAAATCATCGTATCTACACCATTTGGCAACTGTACACGCCGACGATCTTAAGCTCAAAGAGAAGGAGAAGGAATTAATTGGTGAAGATGCAAATCCATTTGCAACAGTTTCATATTCTTGCCCCTATGATGGATGTGAACATAGTACTCATACAAAGTCAAATCTAAAAATTCATTATGCTCGTACACATGCAAAGGAATGGATTCCTGCTTATGTCCGTGGAGAGGAATGCGGTGTATGTAACCGCGCATTTCCTTCCTCCTCCGCATATCTTTATCATAGTATTGAATGTTATCGCTCGCAGGCAAGCGAAGATCAGTTGAAGGTTGTATCACGGATTAGGTAAAGACCATGGTAACCGATCGCTGCAAATCCTAGTAATAACATCATCTCAAAATAACGACGATTTGCGTCTTTTTTCAAGTAGGCAAGAATGAGTAGGAGCGGAGCAACGAGCAGAATATGTATCCAGTTTACCCAGGCACTCTGTCCGTCCTTGAGCTTAAGGTACGCTTTATACGAATGGTAAAAAAGGACAACCAGACCCACGACACCAAGTGCGTTAAATACGGCATCCGGTACATTTTCACGGTGTAAACCCACATAGACAAATAAGGGTCCTACAGCCAATAGATGAATAAGATGGCGCGGCATATCAGGTAATGCGGTCATTCCCTGCTCTAAAAAATGAGAAGCATTTTCTTTTTGTTATAAATAATAAATGACCAACCCTAATATGTCAGGGCTTGCCTTGTTCTGTGACGGCTCCGCACGAAATAATGGGCGTGCTGGTGCAAAGGCAGGCTTCGGTGTACATATTGTATATAATAGAAGTGTCGTACATCAACATTCGGCTGCCATTCCGGGGCACGAGCCACAAACGAATCAGCGTGCAGAACTTCGTGCGCTAGAATACAGCATAAATTACATCAATGATGGAGCACATCGCGGCGCTACCATCTACACCGATTCAAAATACAGCATTGATGTATTGACGAAATGGTGTGCGGGATGGGAGCAAAAAGGATGGCGTAAAGCGGATGGTAAGCCCGTCCTACACCAGGACATTATTCAACCTATGTGGCTCCAGTGGCAAGAGATCCGTGGATATACAGCGATTATTCATGTGCCGAGCCATACGGGGGCGGCGGATTTTGCTTCACAGGGAAATGCAGAAGCGGATCGTCTCGCCAATGCGGCTACGAATTAATTTAGACATTAATATTGGACTTTGCCGCAAGAGCACCGTTGTATCGTATTGTCGGTGGGTCGCAAATATAAATATTCCAATGGTCCGCCATCATATCATAGTGAACATCAACCTCATTTGTCATGTGTTTGATGCTCGGTAAAATCTTTGTCCTAAGCGCGCCATGGCGTACAAGATATGCATGTGCTCCCCAATTACCTTTATTATAGGTTGCCCGCATCTTTTTTACACCTGGGGCAACATCTGTGCCGACGATCGGTTTCTTAATACCCAAAAAGACCATATCCCAATCGGCTGGAATATTCTTTGAAACCTGTGACCAACCATCTTGTCCTGTTCCTGTGAGGAAATTGGTAGGAAACTCTGCGTCGTCCTCGCAAATAAGATGCCCTGCGTTATCATGATTCGGCTGCTCCGCTAAATAAGTAAGAAGCCGCTTATGCGAAATCCAGCAGCCAACAGCGCCCACATTTGCCGAGGTAATCTTATCGGTTTTTCCATCCTTCTCAAAATCGCGCGATAAAGTGACTACATAACCGGCACCATATTTTTGCGCTTGGTCGCGGGTTAGATCTTTACCGTAGGTCGCCGGCCAACGATTTACCTTTACAGGAACACCCTGTGTCTTTTGCCGAATATTCTCCCACCGCTCCTTATCCTTATCCAAATTGATTACCCATATATCATTAATAGCCGGTGTTGTGAGCGCCTTTATTCCGTAAAATAATCCTACAGCAACAGATATGATGGCAAGTGTAGACACAAGTGCTATCATAAAGAGTCCCACACTTTTGGCTTTTCTTGCCATTCTTACTTTGGGGTTATATTAATGTTTTTAGATACTCCGCCGATTCTAAGGCTCCTTCCATCCATGTTTGGTTTGTGCTGATAGATTCGCCTGTTAAATAGAGATTTGGCTCGGGATTATGGGCGATATTTGACGCAGTCTTAACATCATAGTCTCCAGGAAGCCAATAAGTACATCCGTTGGGCCAGTCGTGCTTTTTCAAATATTTCGGGGTAGGTATTTCCATGCCAGGAAAGAGCGTTTGTTGAAGTTCTTTATGAATTTCGTTTTCTAGGGCTTTTCCTTCCAGGGAACGCCAATGCTTTGTATCATCACCGTCGGTATACGAAATCATAATGAGTCCCTTATTGATGGGAATAATATAACGCAGAGGACTATCGGTTACAATCTTTTTGGGAATATCGAGAGGTGGGTCGTAGACTGCATAAATACGCATCAATGCACTTGTCGCAAGTTGCTTCATTAACGGCATCGTCTTAAGAATACTAAAATCACTGTATCCGCAACGGCATGTGGCGATAATTAGGCGCTTGGTGTGATATTTGAATGGCTTTGCCTCTATTTTTTTTCCTTTGAGCCCTGTGATTTCAAACAGGTCGTCATCAAGTCTGCGGATATTGGTTACTTTGTGACGGTTTTTAAGAATAGCGCCTGCTTTTTCGGCGGCATCTTTGAGGTGCGTTGTAATCGCATCTATGCCCTCCTTGATACCATAATAGTCATTGGCGGTATGGGCGCCCATGGTACTTGTGGAGGCGAAAAGGGGGAGCGCAATATCGGCGCGCAGCATGTGTATCTCTGCCCAGTAGGGATAGTATTGGAATACTGTGCGAAGTTCTTTTGGGACAAGTTCGCTTACGGTGTAGTTACGGAGTTTTTCGGGTGGCTGGGCTTCTAACAGTTGGCGGATTGGTTCGAATATGGGTAAGAAAGGATTGGGCTCTCCGTCGCTGATGACGGTCTCGGTAGAGATAGGGTACCTATGCAGTCCGAAACGGTCCACAAGGGCACCGACGCGCTTATGTTTGTGAAAAATTCTGCCGGCACCGATTTCGTACTGAAGGTCGTGCTCTGGGTCACGATATGTAAGCATTCTGCCGCCCCAGGCTTTGTATTGTTCCAAGACGATGATTTTATTGTGGGATTCCTTGTTGGCAAGATATTCCGCAATAGATAGACCAGCCAGACCGCCCCCAATGATGAGAGTGCCGACCACATCCATATCCTTATTAATTATAGAGATTCAATCCAACGGCAAATATCCTCAGTGTTGCTGCTGCCTAGTTCGGTGATCACTTTGCGCGGCTTGAATGCCATGAATGTAGGGAAACCGCGTACATTACAATAGCCCGCCGTGAAATCATTGATCGTATGTTCGCATTTCCATAGTGTGAGTCCTTTTGCTGCGGCGGCTTTGTCTACCTCTGCCAAATCGATACGCTTACAGTAGCCGCACCAGGTGGCGGTAAAGTAGACGAGGAACATGTGATCCGACTTACGAGCGCCGTCCACGGGGGCTAACTTCGGGTCTGCCTGCCAGAGGGTCTCAAACATGTCCTGGTTCTCAAGGAGTTTCATCCGTATTGTTTACTTATCACATCGTAAAATCCTTTTAGACCTCCTGCAAGTACGATTGCGGTAAGAACGCCGGCAATGGCGGGACCTGGACCGCTGCTGCTGCTGCTGCTGCTGCTGCTGCTGCTGCTGCCACCGTAGCTGCGATTGCCGCCGCCTGCTTGTACTGGGAGTGTGGGTGCTGGTGCTGCTGGTGCTGCTGGTGCTGCTGGTGCTCCTAGAGCTGCTGGGGCTGTTGCTACTGGTGCTGCTGCTCCTGGTGCTGCTGCTACTGGTGCTGCTGGTGCTCCTAGGGCTGATGGGGCTGATGGGGCTGCTGGTGCTGCTGCCTGAGAAATTGGTACTCCAATACCTGCCACCGATGGGGTCGGCAGTGTAGGAAGCGCCGTTGGCAGCGCAGGGAGCGCCGTTGGCAGACCAAACTGTGCCAAACCAGGCATTGTTGGCGCATCCGGTATCTCAGGGAACTTTACAATAGGTTCCGTTGACTTACTTGCATTAATTGCCGCTACTACAGTCGGTGTCATAAATGGAACCACTAAATCGCTATAGAGTCCCTTGTACGATACACTCGGTACAGGCAGAGCGGGTATCATCTTTTCAAGCCAGGCAAACGGATTAAAACTGCCGCCGTCCACCTTCGGGTCAAACACATGGTTCACTAAGAATTGCTTTCCATCAATCGGCTTTGTAAAAATAAACGAATAAGGAATTGGCGCTACAATACCGTCCTCCAGAATGCTACTTGTCATAAATAATGCATGAACGCTGTCCCATACAACCCAAATGAATCCAAAGAGGAAAAGGAAGATATTGAAACAACTGAGACACTTTGCCACTCCCTGCCAGAATTCACCCATATAGAGTTTATCAAAACCCAGGAAGCCAAAGAAAATGGCTAAGAATGCATATAATAGGTACGACTTTTGGGCAATGTATTGCGGCTTCTTTGCCTCACTTTCTGCCGATGTAAATACCCCTTTGCCAATGCCACAAACCCAATCAAACGGTGATGTAAGACCCTCTTCTCTTACCTTCTTACCATCATACACAATTTGAATCAAGTCCCAATAATGCCACAATCCTAGTGTAAAAATATTAAATACAAGTTTGAGCATACCTGTATGAAAACTACGTAAGTAGAAATGATCCGCTCCTAATAAGCCAAGAAGAACCGAAAGAATAACAAATACAAAGTAGTTTCGGTCAGGGTGCTTCCAGGTTCCTATATCCGAAATATGATGACTCTTTCCTCCTCCAGCACTATTATCACTATTATTAGTATTATTACTATTATTGCCAACACCAGCAGCGTCTTTTTGTCCTGGTGTTGGCGGTGGAACCATTGGTAGAGGTGGCACCGGTGGCACCGGCGGCAACGATTGATGACTTTCGGAAGACATCTCTAATGGTTTTTACCTTAATTTATACAGTGAATAGAACGCCGCCCAAACCCGCAACAATGCGCAGCACATTGTAATTTGTAGCATAGGTCGTTACTCCAGCAGGGTACGATTGTACCCGCGGGTTCATTGTAAGTTGTAATACGATAGAATCCAATCTGCTACCGTTACATGTTCCCATGGGCTGCTCTGCCTCCGGGGCTAAACTGAATGAGTATACATAGATAAAATCGTTAGGAACAGCCGTGTGTCGCTGCCACGGCTGCATAAGACGGAAGTACTGCGCAGGCTGCTCTTCAAACCGATCATAGCCATCAAACTGAAGAAGCGCAGTCGCAATAATATCTAAATTGGGAATACCGTACTCATTCAACATGCGGCTACCATAATTGAACCACTCGTGCGCCTGAAGCATGCGATCCTCGTTCACTACCCACACCATTTCCTTAATTGGATTATTGAAGACCAGGGGTACCGAAATACGGGTTGTATTAAGTGGAATACTGTAACGCTTCTGCTGTTGGACCTGCTCAATAAGATATTCATGGCGCGACGAGACAAAGCGACGGCGCTCCTCCACATCAAGATAAATATAATCTCCCCACATGACCATATCCGTAATAGTAACTGGTGTGGCAGTGAGTACTGTAGGAATATTGGGGCTATTTGCTAATACCGCATTCTCCAAATTGTTACTAAACACTAGATCATTACCGTTCTTGAGTCTAATATAGAAGCGTACCGGTGTTGCTTGTAGAGCAATAAGCGGTAAGGCGAGCCCTGGATTCCTACAAAACCAGAAGTCAAGTGGTATGAACAGATTGAGTGGACCAGGTTGCGACTGATCGTTGTATACCTCCTGTGTACCTGTCATATAGTAAATACCATTCTTCTTTGATCCCGGTGTACTGAGTTGCGTCCAGAGATACATCCACTCACCATAGTGACGATCCACCTCCTGCTGACCAATCCAAATACTGATGTAATCAATCATAGCATACCCAACACCATTCACCCAACTGACCGAATTTGTAATTTTGGAATAATCCGTCGGCGACTCTGTCGCGATACCTGGCGGCTGTGGCACCGGTCCCGCTGGTGTAATTTCGGGAAGCTGTATCTGTAAATATACCTGTGATAACAAATCACCATTTCTTGGAACCGTAACAGTAATCAGTTTTCCAAAGTCTACTGCTGAATCAAACGGAATACGCTGAGTTTCTATACTGAAATTAGTATACCGACGATATACCTGTTTGAAAAATGTCGTCTGTGGATTACCGGACAGATATATGTCCTGTCGTCCGGTCGCTACTAACTGGAGAAGTCCTCCTGAATTGGACATGTTACTCTTACTCTAAGTCTATAAGTTGTTTTTAGATATGAGCATACGCGTGTAATGAGGCAGGGCAAAAATGCCTAATATGGTTAGAATGGCTTATGCTACAGGGGCAAGTTTGAATGCCATACTTACCAACCAGCTAAACTTTCGTGCAGCTGGAAATGCTCCTATCTCCTCCGTATACACATTGTATGCGAACGGGCAGGGACAAACCTACTGGAGTAATAGTGTGAGCCCCGCCGATTTGTCAACACTGAGTACAACTATAGGAACCGTATATACTCAAGTAGAACATGACCTACAATCGTCCGTAATTAGTACCTATAACGCAGCAAGTACTCTTATTTATCAAACGGTCGGCAGTTATACCGGTCTATCATCGCAATTTAGTACATTTGAATACTATACAATCTCTTCGTTTAGTAGTGCTTTTAGACAGATAAATACCAATTCTACAAACATAGGAACTCTTTCGCTTAGTACAAATAATGCATTTTTATCTACAGCAAATTCATTTCAAATTCAACTAAATTCCTTTTATTTGAGTACGCTGAATGTCATGTATAGTACGGTAAATGCGATTAGTTCCATTTCCACTTTCTTGGTTCAAATTAATGCAGTTCAAAACTCGGTAAATATAGGACTTTCTACTGTAAGTACCTCTGCTGCTCTACAAACTGCGCTTACATCCAACGCAATAACAAGTACATTTAATTATGAACTTTATTCTACGACCGTATGGACATCAACGCAACTAGCTAGCGTCCTTTCCAGTCAAGTATCGATTACTAACCTAAATACATTTAGTACGCAAATTAATTCATCCTTAATTAGCACCTCAATCTATCTTTCACAAGGAATTAGTACAAATACGGCAGTTATATCTAGCTTAAATAGACGGGTATCAACCTTAGAACTTGAATATTTTACCATTAGTACAAATACGATTAATGTAATTACGAGTACATTTTTTAGTACCAATATAAGTCCTATTATTGTATCAAGTTACGCTCAGTCAACGTTATTGGGACGCACCATAAGTTCATTGTCGGCATTTTCCACAGTTTATTTCCGTGATATATCCTCGTTAGTTGCATCCACAAATAGTAATGTAGCACAAATTTCTAGTCTCTCTTATCAATTCTCTATTATTACTACAAGCAGTATTCTTGCTGGTATTTATGAAACATTTATGCAATTAGAGGCTTATACTGTGGCTTTGATTAATAGTACAAATGCCGCTTACATACAATATTTATCTAGCGGATTTAGTACATTTTATACATCGTCTCTCTATGCGAGTACTGCTACAGTAGGTGCTATTTATACATCGACAATCACAGTTAGTAGTATAAATGGATTATTATTAGGTAGCGGAGGGGTCTTTAATGTCTCGCCGATACGCGCTACATCAGCAAATGGTGCGCTTCAATATAATCCTGTAACCTACGAGATCACTTACAATAGTGGTAAGACATTTGTAATAGAGCATCCCAAGGACGAGTCTAAATATCTTGTTCACGCATGTTTAGAAGGACCTGAAGTTGGTGTCTATTATCGTGGTATCGGTACTATCGCAGATCTTGAGTCTAGTGCCACAATAACACTACCAGATTATGTAGATGCCCTTGCCACAGACTTTACGGTCCATGTATCGCCTATATACAACGGTACAATGCGTCTGCTTAATGTATCCTGTGTTTCAAACAGTCAGTTCACAGTGTACGGCGATAGTGGTAAATTCCACTGGCATGTCTACGGTCGCCGCGGTAATCTAGATGTGGATCCTGATAAGGTGGCGGTGGATGTGTGTGGTGAGGGTCCTTACCGGTGGATTAAATCCTAATCTCACTATAAATGGCGGCAGCGGTGGTTGCAAGTGTTGCGCCTCGTATTATAATACCTAGTTTTTTCATTGGTCAAAAGATAAAACAAGGTGGTACAATGGATAATATCGCCGTTAGTTCGGCGTTTACGATTTTCTTTATTACATCGGTTCTTATTGGATTCTCGGCATCGCCCGCCCTTGCCATTATTCCCACAATCGCGTGCATTGCGTATTCTCTAATCATGGCACATCCCGAAGAATCCGATCGGTGGAGACACAGTGATTGGCTATTTACGACACCGCTTATGTTGGCGGCACTTCTCTACGCGAATGATGTATCTCTTGATGTCATCTTGGGAATGGTCGCCTGTGATATTCTCATGATCATATCCGGCTACTTAGGAACGAAGACAGAGAATCGCATGGAAGCAAATGGCTATTTTGCGCTCGGTATGCTCGCCTTTGTACCCATCATTATGATTCTGCTTCAGCAAACGAAGAATATAAGTGCTGTGTATCTAACATTGGGAGTATGGTCGCTCTACCCGCTCGTCTATTGGCTACAGGAGAACAAGATTGTTGAGAAGAAGTATATCATAGTTGCCTATGCGTTTATGGATGTAATTGCCAAGACAGGTCTCGTTTATTTAATACATATTTAAGGGCTTACGACTATAGTTAAATAACTGCCATGGAAGCGCGCCATCCTATTACAGGCAAACCGATACGCATTATGCGTCTGGATACCCAGGTCCATACTGACAATAAGACGATGCTCTGGGCTCGAGCATCGTTTGTACCAGGTAGCCGTTGGCATCGCTGGTACTGTGTTATAACGGAGCCGGCGGCGATTGAAGTCGTCGGTGCTGATGCGGTGGTCGCCGTTGTTCTTGCCGCCGATGCCGATATTGCTGCTTGGGCTGCTGTGCTCCCCTCTGTGCTCACCGATACATCTGAGTGCCTATTGATTGGTCCTAATACTGTACTAAATAGTCTTGAAGAGCGCGGCATTCATTGGGATCATACACTCGTTACTGAAGAACTTCATGATAATTATCCGTTTTTGGGAGAGCCAGTGAGTGCCAACGATCCTGTGGACAAGGTAATTCTTTGCCTCGCCCATATTCTCCGTATGAATGTTGTCGCGTGGACGAATCCGGTAAATGAACGAGAGGCGTTGACACTTGGCACACGCCTTGTGTACGATGCATGGGTACGGACTGTGGGCGGGCGACTTCACGCTGTCGCAGAGGGTGCCGATGACTCGGTCATCCCGCAGACCTGGCTTATCCAACAGTACTTTCGTCACACCAGTGTACGCCGCCATAGAGAGATTCGCACTTGTTTAGAAAAGAATATCGCCTCCCCCTGGATCGACCATATTCTACTTCTTAATGAAACCGAATACAAGGATCTTCCTACTTCAACCAAATTAACCGTATCTATTCTCGGCAGTCGTCTTACCTATTACGATGCGTTTATGGCGGCAAAGGAGAAGGTGCCCGCCGGCTCCATTGTTATCATCTCTAATTCCGATATCTGGTTTAACGAGACTTTATCGTATCTATGGAAGATTTCGCTCCTAAAGAAGCGTCTATTTCTGGCGTTGCTGCGTTGGGAGGATATAGAGACTCCGCATATCTTTGGACCCCGCGCCGATTCACAGGACACTTGGATTTTTGCACGAGATGCGCTGGATTTTACACCTGATAAGGAGGATCTCGGTTTCCCTTTTGGTCAGTCTGGTTGTGATAATGCGCTCACTGTATGTATGCTTCGTCGTAAGTTTTGTGTTGTAAACCCTGCCTACTCTATCAAAACCATGCATCTCCATACTTCGGCAATTCGCAACTATGAGGCGCGCGATGTTCTCTACCGCCCTGTATTCCTATATATTGATCCTACACCTATTCAGCCTATGCGAGTCTGTAAAGATCTTGCCGAGGAAGGAAAACTACCTGTCTCGATTGATTCATTATGGAATCGTACCGCTTTCCGCAAATCGTTCCCGCGTCCTATTCTATCTGTAACCGATGATGCGCCTAAGGCAATTTGTACAATGTTAAGGCATAAGGCTGAGGGGGATGGAGCGGATCTCTACAACTTTCAGCCTGGCGAACAGAATATTTTTACCCCACCGCCATCTGCACTCCCACTCTATCACTTCCAGAAGGGCATATTCGTGAATCGCAAGGGTCTTCTTAGTTCGTTCAAGGACATCTTTGTTGGTCCGCACAATGAATGGATTCGTGCGTGGGAAGAGGCGAAGGTTAGCAATATGATGCCGAGTATCTATGTTCCTTCTCTTATTGCGATTCCAGTGGACGATGTCTGTAAAACGACTCTCAGCCAATGGGTTCTTCATTATCTTCCTAAGGTTCTAACAATTCGGCGACTGCTCAAGTCGTGTGATATTGCGGTGCCTGAATTCCTTGTTCCGCAGCTATCGGATATCGCACCGTTCCTTAAGGATTGTGTCTGGACCGAATCAGAGAAGGGGAATATTACTCTAGTACCTATGATGGATGACATGAACTATTATGCGGACGATGTATGGGCGCTGCCCCCGTCGGTTGAACATTCCCTTGTGTCTGCCGAAGATATTACATTGCTGCGTAGTCTTATGGCACCAGTGGAGGAGGCTCCTGAGAAACCGGTTGCGGTTTTCTGTGTTGATGATAATGCCGCGTCGGTCTGTACACGCGAATGGGCGGAATCGGTCGCTGAATATATCTTCTCACGCGGCTGGATTGTTCACTATGTATCATCAACCGATATGCCCGAGAAGCGTCGCCGCATGTTTGCATCGGCGGCGTGGATTTTTGGCTCGGCGGATGGTGGTGGACTCGACTACATATGGCTAGCACCCGCGGGCGCATATGTAATGGAATTCAATCACATGGAGGCGCCGCGCGGCGACCGCATCCATCTTGCCGGTGCTGCCGAGATCAACTATGTTGCGGGGCTGCTCAAGCGTGAGCCAATTCAAATCCAGCGTCAAAATGCCCTCTTAGATGTTGGTCGTGCCATTAAAAAGTTCGGTTTCAAGGATCTGCTCAAAGTCTCGCGCGATACCACACACAATGTAAAAGTGCCGCGCATTCTTGTACCTACTGGAAAGGCATTAGACGGTATTTGGCATCACAGTGGCGACACATTCCGTGAGATGGTAGATATTTGGGCGGAGCGTGGCTATGTGAAGATAGAGAAGACAGAAGATACACCATTTTGTTGGTGGGGTTCGGCGGGTGAAATTCTTCTCTACGACCGTCCTACAACGCGTTGGTGGTCAGCACCGCCATCGTATCAAATGGCGCTATTTGGCAATTGTGCGCCGCCTGGTCCCGAAAATCACCGGCTACGCCAGTCTATATGGGGATTCTGGCCTCGTTCTCCGCGGGCAATTGAAGTGATCAACCTTGAAAAGAAGAATCTCCTCGGTTGGTCCAAGCGCTCTATTCAGTCTCTCTTTCTCGGTAAGATTGAGAATGGTGTCCAACAGAAAAATCGTACCGTCTACGATTGGAGCAAGTGTGTAGAACTATTCTCTATGCCTATAGATTCTACAGGTGCACCGTACCCCTACACACAAACGGAGTATCTGGACAAACTATGCCATGCGCGATTTGGTCTCTGCTTACCTGGCTTCGGTCCCAAGTGTAATCGCGAGATTGAATACTTTGCCTGCGGTGTGGTACCAATCATAACCGATGGTGTAGATATGAAGGGGTATCTAGTGGCGCCCAAGGAGGGGGTTCACTACTTCAAGGCATCAAAGCCGGCAGATGTGGAGCGGATTGTGAAAGAGACAACGGCAGAGACATGGGCAACGATGTCAGCGGCGGGTCGTGAATGGTGGCAGTCATACTGCTCGGCTGAGGGTCTGTTTCGTCTTACTTGGACACGGATTGAGCAATGCCGACCGTTCTTTAACTGTGGCATTCCTAAATTGTTTCCGCTGGTCTAGACCGGTGCCGCAAAGCGGCTAAGCGAGTCCAATCAATTTACGGTAGTTTTGTAGTGGCTTATGTGCCTTAAATTTATTTGTAAAATCATCAAACCACATACGAAATGATACACATTCAAACGCGGTCGTGGAAAACCAGTGCGTATGAATGGATTGTAGCGGCTTACCATCATAGCGAATACCGACACTTTGGTCTCCGCGGAAAATACTGAATTTTGCCTGAATTTCGCGTTGTGGGATAGTAGACTGTTGCATGCGCCACCAACCGAAGTTCACCTGAGGTGGAAATTCGTAGAGGGCTTCTTTGGGAAGTGTTTGGGCGAGATCCTCTAATGCGGCTTGCTCGTAAAATCTGCTACTGTGTCCTAGTTCTTTCCATTTTGGAACCAGGGTTGCTGATTTGAACCACATATATCCAGCATTATACTTACCGTATTTCGCTTCATCTGCCGGTTTAATCATGTGTTGTGAAAGGGCAAGTTCTGTTTGTTCTGGAATCGTGGGGAGTGGGGCTAAATGTGAAATATCAGCGTCTAAGAACCACGCTGGGGTTTCCTGGGTTTCAAACATCCACTCCAATACTGCCGCCTTTTCGTAGGTGTAATCTTTGAACAGACTGTCGTATACTACGCCTTTTGTGCGTTCCATTTGGGGACGCTTGAGCCCCTTGTATCGGTCCATTGCCTGCTTCGTGTGAATTGTGAGTTTGGTCTTGATTTGGTTGATTGGGGTGTCTGTGTCTGTGTAGATGAATAGTTCTGCTGTGGGATGCCATTGTTCTAGGGTTTTGACGAAGAGGGTGAAGTCGTCTAGAGCTTCCTTACCGGTGACAATGAGTCCAATTCGCGGATGTGCCATCTTTATTGACTTTTTGCGTGTGGAGTTTAGACCAATGGACATGGCGGGCGGTTTAAATCGCTGGATAGAGTAAGAATGGCGGGCAGAACTCCCGAACAGAATATTACAGGAAATGTAATACCTATACATTATAATGCCGATCCGTTTACGCCTATAAATATTAGAGTACCGCCTAAACTTCCTAAATATCCTTTATCAAGTCGGTTAGGTCCATTGGGCACAATGTCGGCATTTGGTATGTTACCAAATTTAGCGAATCGTCCTCGTAATGTGGTCAATTCAGTTATTCGCGCGTCTGGTGCTATGAATGAACCACCGATGCCGCCGCCGCCTCCGCCTCCGCCTCCGCTGCCACCGTCTACAGTACCCGCTCCAGTAAATAATAATAATTACTCTAGTTTTTATAATGCTGCATATAATGTACCCGATTGGCAAAAGCCGCCTCCTCCTGAACAATATTGGATTGAATATTTACAAAATGATGGGCGATTATATCGTGAACAATTTACAAAAGAGGACTGGCGGCGTGTATGGGATTTTGTAGACTTTCATCGTGCTAAATATAATATTAAATATTGGTCTGCAGATAATAAAACAGGTAAGAAGGAACCGCATCCTTACTTTTATATTCCTAAACGCAAAGGAGGTGAAACCCGCCGTAAGCGTAAACAGTCTCGTCGTCATCGCAAGTGAAAAAATATTTAGTAGTTGTATTACTATTTATTTTTTTTTTGTTTTTTTAATAATTTAGGCAAACTTGAACTTTACTGTATCCTCCGCACTCAAATAGTGTGGTGAGGTGCACTTGGACGAGGTGGACTTGGGCGAGACTGGTGTCGGCTCAAAGAGCGTATCAGAACTACCAACCGCCGTGAGACGCTCTAGCTTACCAGTTGGCGGTGGCGGAGGAGGAGGGAGGGATCCTCGTCGATTGGAGAAGAATACCGATCTCTTGCGAGGCTCTGCCCGCGGAAGGGGCATTACCTTAGCCGGACTATCGCATCCGTCCTTACAAGAATCGCACCAGCAGACATATTCGTAATCTTTGAAAATTGTTGAGCATCCACATGTAGGGCACCCCCATTCCTTAGGATTAAAGGCAATCATCTGGGCTAAAGAACGCAGAGTCTCTTCCGTTCGGTAAATAGGAAAGTCTTTTACTCCTGGCTTACAAACAAGAAATTGATTAGTTGTTGGATCCCAATTAACGGCGGAGAATCCGCCATCATAGTCTGGAATCGTTGTGACAGTCACGAGTCTGTTAAGAGGGACGCCACTCGTAGTATTATTACAGCAGTTACATTGGGTTTCTCCCTGCTCTTCATAATAGACGTCGTCCTTATAGAGTTCATGATACTCCTGTTCTTCGCGCTTTTGTTCAATATACTCTTCGTAGCGCTCACGCATGTACTCTTGGTGATCATAACGGGAATAAGACATTTGAGGAAAGTTAGGAGGTAGGAGGTAAAGGTGGAGGTAGAAGGTAGGAGATAGGAGGTGAAGGTGGAGGTAGGAGGTAGGAGGTAGGAGGTAGGAAGCAGGAGTGGCTGCGATTGCTCTATCGCCCTTGTTCCAAAATCAATTTTTTTACGGGGTCAAAAATTGACAGAATGGACAAGTGTCCAAAACACATCTTATAAGAAGATGTTAAAGCTGAGTACGAACATGTACTGATTTTGATGAATAAGCCCATTCCAGGGTTTATCAATCGTAATCTTATCTATACGGCGACAAGTCGTGGAAAGAAGACCGTAACTATCGGTCTTCAAAATAACGCCATCCGTACTCAGTGGCGAGAAATGCCGGCTGAACGGACTACAAATCTTATCGGGTTGATTGATGAGAAGGTAGAGTATGAGGCTTAGGAGGCGGGCGCCTCCACAGGTGCCTCAACGGGTGCTACTACCTCCACAGGTACCTCAACGGGCGCGACTACTTCCACAGGTGCTTCCACAGGTGCTTCCACAGGTGCGACTACTTCCACAGGCGCCTCAACGGGTGCGACTACTTCCACAGGCGCCTCAACGGGTGCGACGACTTCCACAGGCGCCTCAACGGGTGCGACTACTTCCACAGGTGCAACTACATCAACGGGTGCGACTACTTCCACAGGCGCCTCAACGGGTGCGAC
>Ga0208616_1000282_pt1 | contig 15706 bp, 26 predicted proteins | sample CryBogCBE16Oct07_FD_184575 | JGI IMG/M metagenome (GOLD analysis project Ga0208616, IMG submission 184575) | Freshwater microbial communities from Crystal Bog, Wisconsin, USA - CBE16Oct07 (SPAdes) (version 2) | ecosystem: Environmental > Aquatic > Freshwater > Lake | place: Crystal Bog... | reverse complement strand
GATGCATATGCGGTATTTCCAGAATTGGTATTTTGAGTAAACGTATAAGCGTAAGTACTAGCATTTCCTACAAAAGTAGCAATGTATCCAGTATCTGCGGTTCCCGTACTGCCACCCACGTTTAAAGAACCAATGGTGGAACTAGCGCCATTATATGGAATAGCTACCAGATTATTGGCGTCTTGATTGACTGACTTTTCAGAAGGATAAGTTACAAAAACGTTTACTGTACCGCTAAAAGTGACGGCTGACCCTGAGTTAGATGAAGCTAGGATAGTAGTACGAGTTAGTGTTCCGCCTGTTGCGTACGTGCCAATACCTACTTCCCAGTTACCAGAAGGGTCTGTAGCAGAATAATAGGTGGTATTTCCGTTACCAATTACGGTAAAGGATTGAAAGCCAACAACTGACCCAGTAAGACTAAAGCTTACTGTGGTGTTTGCCACCCCAGTTTGCTGAACGCGGTCAGCCAATACTAAAGACATTATTTATTCTCCAGTAGCTGCTTAAACCATGTGTAGCCTTTGTGGGACTTACGCTCGCCATAAATACATTTAATAACATTAGCATGCTGAAAGCCCGCATCATTCACGGCTTTAGCGCCAAGAAACTCAATTTGCTCACCAGTTTGCATGTTGGTTCCAATAATTTTATATTTAAGACGGTTTGTGTTTCCTACTGCATATTTGTTGCCAAGCAAACTTTTTGTTATTTTTTGTTTATGTTCTTCTGTAAGATTTTTACCAACATTTTTAACTCCACATTTACGTTTAGTTTCTTCTGAATGTTTACGACCTATGTTCCACGTAGCAGGTTTACCAATTTTTTGCTCTCTAAGCTTTTGTTTTGTTTCTTCCCTGCAAGGAACTCCTACATTCCACACAGGAGTCGTTCTTTTAAACCCAGAAAATCCTTCACCACCATCTGTAAGATTTGTTAATTTATAGCCCATATCCCTGAAGCAAGAAATCAGCAAGACTTCATGGCTTAAAGCTTCTTCTTCAGTATCCCAATTAGCTAATATTTCAACGTCAGGGCTTCCAAATTCAGCAACTACTTCATTCCAAAGAATGTTTCTTTTGTAAAACGAATGCGACCTACCCCCTTGACCTTTACCTATATAGAATAAATGTCCTTGGGGGGTATAGTGAGCATATGTATAAAACACAAAAGTATTTTAAAATCAAGAGGTTGCAGTAGTTTGATAAGTAACAGCTAGTGAATCACCGTTGGCTACAATTTTGCTACCGCCAGTAAAGTTGCCAGCAGAGTACAAAATACCAGTAGTGGAGTCTTTAGTAGCAGAGGCTGTTGCGCCAGAGTTAATAAAGCAACCAAATACTGTGCCTGAACTTGTCATCGAGAAAGTCAAAGCAGAAGCAGCTTTAGATACTACGTTGCTTGGAGATGCAGAGCCGTTGTTGGTTGCAGCAGACCAGTTTGGTGATTGACGGTTACCAGTATAAGCTGGAGCGTTTGTACCGCCCACTTCAATCCAACCAGTATGGCTAGAAATTGTGTCAGACTGTACATAGTTAGCAGTTGCAGAAGCACTGCCTACCAATCCAAGATAGTTAGCGCCAGAAGCAGTACCGCCACCAGTACCAGTTGCACCAAAATAATAATCAAACAATGCTGCTTTACCAACGGCAGTAACCAAGTTAGGAGCTTTGTCTTCCCACTTGAGATTGCCATCTTTGTCATAGCATTTAACGTCATAATATCCTTGGATTCCCAAGAACTCTTCAGAGCCAGCACCACGAGTTACCGCAGCGGTACTGATGTCTCCAATATTCGATTTTTCCATGTAAAACTCCTTAACTAATTGTCAGTACTGCTGAGGTTGATGTTGCCGTTGGGAAAGTAACGGTAAATGTATTTGAACTAGTAATATCATTACCAAAATTCAATATAAAACAAGCCGCTCCCGTGGTGCTATTATAAACTAGCGCACCCCGTGCGGTAATACTTCCAGTCCAAGTTACGTTGTTAAATGAGATAAAAGCAGTGTTATTTGCTGTATCTTGCGTAGGTGGATTGGAAATAGTTAAAGCCTGACCGCCAGCGGTATACCCGCTTCCTGTAACTTCGTTAGTTGAAGTGTAGCCAGTAGTTGTATTGTTTAAATTAGCGTTCGCATTATATAAAGCAATCTTATAGGTATAGGGAGAACTCAGGGTAAAGTTCTCCAAACCTGACAAAATGTTAGCTTTAAATAAAGTGGTTTGACCTTGAACGATAGGCATTAAGTATTAACCTTAAGTTTAGTCTGACCATCTCTGTAAGCGTCACCACGCTCCAGACCATCACCAAGACGTTTCATTTCAGCAAGGGCTTCTTGGAATTTATCTTCGTAATACTTAACAATATCTTGTTCTTGCTTTTGGAAAAGCATTGCTTCACGCATAGCGCCATAGAACAGTACTGGGTCATAGTTGTCGCCAAGCCAGCTTTGACCTTGTGCGTTATTGACAGTCGCTACACTGATAGAGAATCCTGAGCCTGTGCCACCAATATTGGCAGATGCCACGCTTAATACATCTCCAGCCTGATAGAAGCTGCCGCCATTTTGCAGGGTAACAGTGGATATATTACCGCTTCCGTTAACCAAAATATCACATGTTGCGCCCGAACCAGAGCCACCAGTCATTGGAATATTTTGATATAGTCCTGCGCTATATAGGCTTCCTGCATTAAAGCTTCCATTTAATGTAGCAATAACGCCTTGAACAATCGATACTGGATAGTAGAAATAATGTAATTCTACGTTGTAATTGGAATCAGGAGTAGGTCCAACAATAGCTGTTAACTCATTAACATTAAGAGTAGAACTACCAAAAATAGCGTAGTACTTAGGCAAAGTCCAAGATGTTGAACCATTGTTAGGGTACGCTTCACGAATAAAGTTGACATCTTTATTAATTAAATAGTTGTAGTTTCCTGTGCCATCAATTACTGCAACAGAATAAGTGGCTAACCAGTCAAACGGCAAAGTTAAATACTGGTTGCCTGAACTTAAGTTTCCTGTTACGTTTTTGCGTAATGATGGAATTTGAACCGAGTTGTAAATGCGAGTTTCAGCCTGCTCAACAAAGAACGGAATATTGGCAACAAACGTAGGCTCGTTAGTTTGAGCGTATGTCTGTATATTGTTAAACAAAGTTTCATAGTTCAAGGGTTTACCCTTATCAAAGTAACATTAGCTACTTTGCCTTTATTCTTAATTGCTTGAGAAACTGCTGCTGGAACCACATTTAAATATTCAGCGGCATATTTTTGATTTAAAAACGATGTTTGCATTTCTTTGCAATAAACAGGTTTCCATTTGGACTTAGCCATTTTATCAATAGCCACTTTAGGTGTTTTATATCCAATTCTAGCAGACCTAAGTTTTTCTCTAATTTTTGGAGTAAAAATCAATGATTCTCTTGCTGTCATCAAAATATTATAAGACTGCAATACCATGCAACGGTTTTCATACTCAATTTTATCTTTTTTATCACATTCAAGCAAAATTTTAAATTGAAAATTTTGTTCGCCGTATTTGTTCCAAGCTCTTTGTAATATAAAAGAATGATGTTTTTTTCGATTTAAATCGCCCTTATGTTTAGACCAGCGAACACGAGGGTTAGTAGTGCTACCAATATAGCATTTACCATTAACCTTGTTTTCGATGGAGTAAACGTAAGCGCTATTATTCATTACGCCATCGGTCCTCTAGCAATGCGACCTTTAGTAGCCGCACCATTACCACGGGTTTCTAATTCGCCATTTTGATTTTCTACGGTATTAGCGCCGATAGAAACATTATCTACTGGGTCTTTAGAATTCTTATCACCAGCAATTTTAGAGCCTTTATTGCCATACATCTCAAAGCTAATAGCCTTTTTATAGTCTACTGCTTTATCTGACATAGTATGTGGGGCTGCATATGCACTAGCTGGCTTATTATCAGGGTTTCTACCAGTCACCATACGAGAACTATCTTTGGTGGTTGGCTTTACATTTTTTGCGATTGCCATATTAACGACCTCTTGAAGAAGACTTTTGATTAGCTACACGTGCCATATTACGACCCATGCTACGCAAGTTAGCTTGTGTTACACCACCCTTAGCCATTTTCTTAACGTCCATGCCGCCCTTTTTGAGCTTGAGCTTGGTGTGTTCGCCTTTATGCTCTTGAGCATCGTGCTGCTTCATAGCTTTTTTAATTTCTTTATCAGCCATAGCTTTATCTTGTTTCATATCTGCTTTTTTTGATTCCATCTTTGCCATTTTTAACTCCTAAGTTACTGTTATTGTTACTGAATTAATATTACCTTTCCCAACCAAATAATTAGGAGTTAGGTTTCTATCAAAACCACTAGAGCCTCCAACGGGAGCATAGCCCCACTGAAATACTCTACTACCGCCTTCAGGATATCCAGCTTCTGTAACAGAAGTGTTTCCGCCCTGTTGTATCTGTAAACCATTTACTCCAGACGCATAATAGCTAATATCTGGTCTTGGTTCTCTTACCGCCTGAGGGTCATTCACCGGATACATACCCAATCTTAATTGAGGATGGTCTGGGTCCCAACACTCTGGACATACCTTAATACTTACCAACTTTGTTTTAATGGTTAGTTTTTTTAATTGCACTAACTTAAAACGTTGACCGCAACGGTCACATTCGGCTATTGAGTGTTTAGCTGAAGCATACCGTGTTGGCATTACTTACCTCGCATAAAACAGGTTGCGTGGCACAAATCTAATAGACACATCCTCTCTATCTTCTTCCATAGCTTGTTCTAGCTGTGTCATATATTCTTGCTTTAAACCCATAGCGCGCTGAATATCCATTCCCGGAATCTTCATAGAGAGATAATAAGACAATCCAGCAACCAAACAGTTAATCCATCTAAATGGGATGTCTTGGACATAAGTACCAGTTCCAGAGTCTTGAACACGTCTCATACGCCAATAAACGAGCGTATAGGTCGTCCCGTTATCTGGGGTGGGCCATACTGCCAAAGATGGTAATTGCTGGTCATAAATAGGCGCTCCGACGCTATGAGACGCCGCTACAGTATTATATTGACCACGATAGCAGTTTAATAGTTGATTACCTGAAATATTGACATATCCAATGATTTCATTGTCAATCTGGATAAATCCAGTTGAGCGCATTTCAAATGTAGAGCTAAGGGTAATTGTAGTTGCTGTTGGAGTCAATGAAGCCGCTAAAGTGACGCCCGTATAAATATTAGAATTACCAGTTTGACGGTTATACCAAACTTGAATTGGGCGTCCGTATGTCAATTTATTAGGAATGGTAGAGTAAGTAGACTCTGAAATACGGTTTAAATTGATATCTTGCTGATTAGATGCGCTTGCATTATTGGTTCTGGTAACCAAATCTAAAATATCAATGGTGTCTGCCCCAACTGGGTATAGTGCTTGACCATAAACTAATGGAATGGAGATTTCCTCAACTGTCCAAAAGTTGATACCACGGTTAGCCCACTCAATGGTTAAAAGATTAATAGACCGCTTGGCGGTTTTTAAATCATATCCAGTGCGTAATTGCGAGCCACATCTTTCGAACGCTTCTTCTACAAGCTCGGTAAGGTCAAGGTTAAAGGAAGAGTTACCACTGGTATATGCCATTATTTCTTCTTGAGACCTTTAAGGGTTTCCGCCAATCTAGCCCGCTTACCCAACGTGCCGGGTTTTTTTGCAGCTGCAGCTAGTTTTTTGGCAGGAATAGTTTTGCCTTCTTTGACGCCTAGTTCTTTGCGTAAAGCTCCGGGCTTTTTGATTGCACCAGCTATCCAATTTTTAGTTGCCATTTTTAACTCGCTTGTGTAGGAGTTTCTGGGGTTGATTCTACAGTAACTGCTTGAACTACAGGAGCTGGCTCTAAATGGGCTTCTAAGGTCTTTAATAAAGCTTCTGTGGTTGGATGTGCAGCACCAAAAGATTGAACCTCATGTTTAATAGATTTTTTAACAATATCCAATACGTGTTCTGCTTCATCTGCAAAGTGTTGTAATAAACTCATTTTTTCCTCGCTGCTCTCATGTTATCAACTAAATTAGGGTATGGTCTGCCAGCCGCTTTAGCCATTGCTTTGGCTTTAGCTTTTTTAGCTGATGACATTTTCTTTGGTGCGCCTAATCCTTTTGGACGTGGCTTATTCCAAACTTCTCCGCCATCTTTCATGTAGCCCATTTTGTTTCTTACATCATCTGGCAGTTTAGAAAGACCTACATTGTCTTCTGGTACTTCTTTTAATTCACCGCCAGTTGCGTACATATCTACCGCATCAGGATTATCTGTGCGCTCGATAACTTTCTTCTTTGGCATTTTGGAAGGGTTAATATCACCCATTCCACGGCTTGGCATCATTTCTTTTTGCCCTTAGCCATTCCGCCGTAGCACATTGCTTCTACATGTTCGTGGTGCAATTTGTGACCAGCAGAGTGAGCCTTGTAATGCTCGTGATGTTGAGCGTGACCGTCGCCGCCATGGTGTTTTTCCATGTGGTCTGGGTGAATCATATGCTCTTCAGCTTGCATATCTTTAGAGATTGGTGGATGGTCCATTTTCATAATAGTTCCTTTATTAACAATATTTACCACGGGTTTTACCACGTTGTGCGATACCATCTGCACGAGATGATGCAGTACCGCCAGAAGCCATCTTCTTAACTGTACCGCCTTTTTTCTTGGTATTAACAGGTGAGCCAGTACCAATATCGTTGCCAGACATCTTAGGCATCATTGCACGGGTGTGACCTTTTAACTGGTCTGGATGTTCTCCATGAGGACGTATGCCTTTCTTGGATACAGCCATTTCACCAGCTTCAACTGGAAACTTAGTTACGCCACCAGCAGCCATCTTTTTAACCTTGCCGCCTTTTTTCATGGAAGCCTCATAAGACTTCATGTTTTTTTCAGATTCGATTGGCTCTGTTTTACCAGTATCACCTAAGTTCATGCCACGGGTTAAACCACGTTTCTGAACCATAGATTGACCAAATTTACGATGCTTGTTTGAACCAGCTTCTACGTCCTTAGACATATTGCGTGGACCCATTGTTTCTTTCATGTCGCCACCCTTTTTAAATTTTTTGCCCTTATCGGCTTTTACAAAATCCTCACCGACAGAGCGAGGGATACCTACTTTCTTAGCGAATGCTGGATTATGAGCAACCGCCTCCATTAATTTATGCTGCTTTCTAGACACACTTGGCATTATACAAAGCGCCCCTTAGTTTTACCACGCTCACAGCAGCCATCAGCACGAGCAGATGCTGAAGACACTTTACCGCCCTTTTTCATACCAGCAGCAGGAGTTACAACATCACCCATAGGATTTACATTAGGGATATTCTGTTCTGTAGTACCAAAAAGCTTATAGTCACGTTTTGCTTCTTGTTCAATACCACGTTCTTTATTAGCTTTTTCGTAAGCTTTACGCTTTACTTTTTCAGCCCCAGTTTCTTCGTATGGCATTATTTGTGTCCTTCAATAAAGCGGTCTAGTTTAGCTTCTAGTTTATCAAATCTAGCGATAATCTGTTCCATATCACTGCGAACTTCAGTTTTAGTAATATACTCACGAGCCATTTCTTCACGTGTTTTATTTAAAAGAACTTGAATACGGTCAACTTCATTAAACTTTTCTTTAACAAAAAATCCAATAATACCAAGCACTAAAGTTAGCCCAGCATTCCAAAATTGCATTAATGAGTCCATTAGCATTTCCACTTTCTTAATGCTTTATTAATACGGCTATCTGGGTCACTGGCTGTTTTAGTAGAAGTTAATTTCTTTTTCATGCCACTCATGCGGGCGCAGAAAGATTTCTTTCTTGAGCCACCTTCTGGTTGTGGTGCCTTAAGATTCATGCCTTCTTTTTTAGCGGAAGCCCTACCTTTGGCATTTAAACCGCCAGTAGGACTCTTGCCCTCTTTACGCTGCCATGCAGGTGTCTTAGCCATGATTAATAACCTACGTATTCGCCTTGGTTTTTAATTAACTTACCAGAAATAATAACTCCGGCTGCAATTTGCGTTGTTGTGCTAGTAGAAAGTTGCCATTGAATGTCTGTTTTAGAAGCATATAAAAATGGCTCAGAAGCTCTATTAGCTGTATAGATTGAAACAAATGGCTGCTGTAATATAGTTTTAGTTACGCCAGTATTGTTATCGGTTGCTTGCACTCTATAAGTAACAATGTTGGCGCTGGTGTAACTATTAGAAGTATTAACTTCAGCTAAAGATAAATAAAAACTATATCCATTTGGAACTGTATAAACGGTACTTTGTGACTTTCCAATTCCAGCATTGATTTGACCAAGAATATTGCTTCCTTGTTTTGCTGTAATTGTTCCTACGTTTGATGTTTGGCTTGCTGCAACGCCAGTCATTATCATAGAGTTAATGCGCAAATAGCTACCAATCGTTGTTGCTACGGTAGTTCCTGTCAATACCACATTTTCTGAAATAGGATTAAAGTTTGCATCTAATCCATTGATGGTGACGGCTGCTGGAGAAACATCAGTTGCTGATGAACTTGCAATTGATAAAGCAGTAGCTGAAGTAGCAAATGTATAGGCGGTAGCATTTTCCCAGATAGGAACAGCTACGTTAGAAACGGCTGCCTGATAACCAAAAATACTAACAGCAGTATGACCCGTGATTTGACCACGAGCCACCTGCAAATCAAAAGGCTCAGTACGAGCTTGACGAGTAATTGAATTTAATACGTTATTTGTTTGGACTACGGAACCAGTCATAATTAATCTCCTAAGTTATTAATAGGGGAGTTTCCTCCCCCTTGGATTAATTAGTCAAAGTTACCGTATGGGTAAGTTGTCAATGTACCAATGTTGTTATCAGGCTGTGAATATTGCAATGTAATATTTACTTGACCAGCAAGACTTGTTGCAGATGTCAAAGTAGTACCAACCAACGCAATTGTTACAACTACTTGTGACAAGTTAGGCTGTGTACCGCCTTGATAGATGTCTGTAGAGGTAGAGGATTGGTTTGTAATCTGTGTGCCTGTAAATGTAGACAAGGCTTGACGACCAACAGCAGTAATAGCGCCTGTAGAAAAATAAGTTGGAGTTGCACTAGCTACTGTGTAGTTGTTAGAAACATACACATATGCAGCAGTTAATGTGGCTGTACCGCCAGTAACTGAGAATGCAGTTGCACAATCAACAAATACGTTGTCAAGGTCTGAACCAGTTGGCAGATAGAAAACTGCGCCACGATAGATAATAGTTGCGCTGTCTGCTGGAATAGTTTGAACTGTTGGAGCAGATGTTGCGGATGGTACATATACAGTACCAGCAGTGTTAGGAACACCGTTAGAGCAAACAAACACACCAGAACCACCGCCATAGGTAGAAGTGCCTGCTACGGAGTTAGAAATATCAATATCAACGTTTTGAACTAACTGTTGGTAACCAACGTTACGCAATGGACCAAAACGATTTGTACCAGATAATACTGGACCTTCAAATGTACTACGTCCCATAATGGACTCCTTATGCAAAAGAACCTATTCCAATCGTTGCATCGTCTGCTGGGGCAGTGGCGGAATAGTAAATTACCCAGATGTTGTATTTATACACTATCCTAACAGGAATATCAAGTTTTCGAGTAGAATTTATTCATGAAAAAAAAGAACGTTACCAAGGTAAAGCCGGAAAGTTTTGCCAAGCTTCAAAAGGCAATAACGCTGTTTCAGTCACAAAACTTTAGAGAATGCGCCGTTTTATGTGACCAGCTTATTCATGAAGAGCCTAAAAACTGCGACGCCTACCATTTAATGGGTGTTATGCTGGCTCAAAAAAAGCACAATGTGCCCGCCCTAGAATACTTTACAAAGACTTTAGAGCTGCTTCCAACCCATGTGGTTGCCCTCAATAACCGAGGAAATCTGTATCAGGAGCTAAAACAGCCCGAGCTGGCGATTGAAGATTTTGATAAAGCGATTGCCATCAAGCCTGATTATGCAGAAGCCTATTACAACAAAGGTATTGTTTTGGGGTCTATCCATAAGATAGAAGAGGAAATTGAATGCTACGATACCGCCCTAAAGCACAAGCCAAACTTCCCAGAGGCATACAATAACAAAGGGATAGCCCTGCAAAAATTGCATCGCATGGAAGAGACTTTAGCCAATTATGAAGAAGGAATCAAGCAAAATCCTAAAGGGATAGAAGCTTTTTATAATAACCGTGGACTGGTTCTGCAAAATTTAATGCGAGTAGAAGAGGCTTTGGAGGACTATAACAAAGCCATAGAAATTGAACCTAATCTGGCAGATTGTCGTTTTAACCGCTCTTTATGCCTATTACTGTTGGGAAAATACGACACTGCGTGGGAAGAGCATGAGTGGCGTTTTAATCGAAAAGTCTATCCAAGGCGCAATCTACCCGGCACATTATGGCTTGGGAATGAAGATATTCAAGGAAAAACCTTGTTTATTCATTCAGAACAAGGTCTTGGCGATATGCTTCAGTTCTGCCGATATGCCAAATTAGCCAAAGAAAAGGGCGCAAAAGTCATTCTTGCTGTAGAAAAACCACTAATAAAGTTGCTTTCTACGTTAGAGGGTGTTGATGAAATCATTACTACAGGAGATAAGATTCCTGATTACGATTATCACATCCCTTTAATGAGTTTGCCTTATGCGTTTAGAACCACTATAGACAGTATTCCGCATGGTATTTACATTAAACCTGAACCAGATTTGGTGGAAAAGTTTAAGCCTATGCTGTTAGATAACGGCAAAAAGAATGTAGGAATAGTCTGGAGCGGTGGTTTTAGACCTGACCAACCAGAAGTTTGGGCGGTAAATGAGCGTAGAAATATTGCTTTATCTAAGTTGTTGCCACTAAAACTTGACAATATCAACGTATATTCTTTACAAAAAGGACAACCAGCAGAGTCAGAACTTGACAATTGTTTGGGTTGGAAGTCAAGGATGTGTAACCATACAAGCCATTTAAACGACTTTGCAGACACCGCAGCGTATATTTGTAATCTAGACCTAGTAATTGCAGTTGACACGTCCACAGCGCACGTAGCGGCTGCTATGGGTAAAGAAGTATGGATGATGAATCGCTTTGATACTTGTTGGCGCTGGATGATTAACCGCACCGATAGTCCATGGTATCCCACCCTTAAAATCTACAACCAGCCCAAGTTAGGTGACTGGGAATCTGTAGTAGAGTCTATCCGTCAAGACTTAATCAAGATGTAAAAAACCCCGCCTTTTGAGCGGGGTTCTCGTTGGAGCTTACTAGATTAGTAAGAACCGTATACGCCCAATGGGTCAGAGTAGCCAAATGAATAACGCTCACGAGACTTGTAACGAACGTTACCAGTATCGAAGTCGCCGTCCATGCTGTTCTGCAATGGGGTACGTACAAAGTGTTTCAAACCATTAGGTACATCAGTGGTCAAGAACCAAGCATTAGTTGCGGTCAAGAAGTGGTTAATGGTGTAACCTTCTGGAACAGAACCGTTGTTCTTAATTGCATTGATGTCGTTATTGTTTGTACCAACGCGCAATTCAGTTTCGAGCAAGCGAGTTGCAACGAACTGGAGTGCTGGTGGAACAACCAATTTACGTGGTTTAGCAGCAATCAACAGACCACGCTCATCAGTCCAAGCAGCGATTTGAATAACAGCATTTTCCAATGCAGTTTCGTTCAAGTCAGCAGGAGTAGATGGAGTGTTACCGTTTGTACCGCCGTTAACCAATGGGTGTGAAGTGCTGAACAATGAAACGCCATCACCACCGGTATAAGCGGAGTTGAAACCGTTATTCAAAATTGCAGCAGCTTTAACCTGTTTGGTATAAGCCATCGCACGAGCTAAGCCTTTGGTATAGCGAGCAGACAAAGAATCGTAGAGGTTATCTTCGATTGCTTCTTCAGTTAAGCTAAAGCCAAGAGCGATAGTTTCGTGGTTGTAGCGAGCTGTCCATGCTTCCTGCGCGTTGTCATAAGCGATTGCAGAGCCTTCGCCTTTGACTGGTGCAGCGCTAAAGCCTGACAGTTTTGTTTCTTCTTCAAAAGAACGCTCAGAAGTCTCTGTTTCGTAGATTTCTTTATGTTCTTCACCGTAGCGAGCATACTCTAATCCGAACAATGCATTCAATCCGGGGAGCAACTCTTTTAGTAGTTGGGCACGAGAAATAGCCATTTATAGCTCCTTAATTATAGTGTAGCTGCTTGGGCAGTATTGCTATAGTACTCATGGATACCGAAGTTAAACTTAACGTAAACTTCTGGATATTGAGTAAATACCAAAGTGCTTGAAGCAGGAATTGTCATTGCGGATGATGCAGTACCGGTTGGGCTGTTTACTGTTACTTGAGCGCTGTTCAAAACAACTGAAGTTGCGCCAGCAGAAGCAGCAGAAGCTACCCATGAACCTGTACCAACGTATTGACCGTTAGGTGCAATATAGCCAACTTCTGTACCAACAACCAAAGCTGAAGGAAGAGCAGAAGTTACTAATGTAGTTGTACCGCTAGTATAAATAGCAGTTGTAGCTACAGCAGTATCACGTACTAAATCAACAATACGCAATGGTAAAGAAGCAGTGTTAGCAACGTTAGAAGCTAATACGCCGTTGTATGAATCACCAGTAAATGTTGAGCCAGCTAAGTCAGAACCAGCAATGTTTAAACCAATCATTGCAGTTGCAGCGGAACCGATTGGGGTAGCGCCTTGGGTCTGAACAACAGCTACTTTAAACAAAGTATCTGGGTCATCAGTAACGATAGCAAATGCATCACCAGCTAAAGTATTAGCAGGATAGTATTGGCTAAAACGTTTTTGCTTAGTAACTGGGTCTGTGTAAGAACAGCCCAAGAAAACACCTACTGTACCTTGGGAACCAGTGGTAGCACCAGCGCCTGTTGTTACAGTTGAACGTGTAATGAAACCACGTGAAATACCTACTACGTCGCCGTAAAAAATATTAGTGCCAAAGTTATACTGGATAGGAATCTGACGAGTCGAACCAGAGAAAACTTGACCACCAATAAGATTTACAGGCTTAAATCCATAAGGACCGGGGACGGTTGGATATGCCATTTAAATCTCCTAAAATTAATTTTTCGTACCTTTGCTAGTCGTAGACTTACCTTCTTTAAAGATAGGCATACGAGCATCGCTCTGGCGCATTAAATTGTTATCAACTGCCTCCGCCTGTTGTTGTGTCATTTGAGCATAATATGCAGCTTGCTGTTGACCAAACTCTTCAGGACGTTTGCAGAGTAATAAACCACCAATCTCAATGTTGTCTTTAAACTGACCATCTCGACTAGCTAACAACTTGTACTTCGGTTGCTCTTCCGCCATCACTGGTTCCCATCCCTCTCTCATTTTAGATGACAGATTTCTTGGGTCAGCTTGGTTGAGCATTGATACTCGAATCCATCTGTACTCAAATCCAGCCTGTTTGTCAGGTTCTGGTAGTAACTCCGGTGGTGCCCAAGTTTTTGGACGCTCACTGAATTCACGGTTTTCTACTTCTCTAGGCGCTTTTGTTGCCATTTTAGTTCTCCAATTTTAAAAGTTCACGGACATATTGCTCTGGGGTTAATCCCAATTTTTTCGCTAAAGCTACTTGCGTGGTAGTTAGCTTTACCTTTTTAGGGGCAGTCGACCTTGTAGCCGGAGCAACAATAGATTTCGGCTTCGCCTTAGGCTCGTCCTTTGGCTCTGCTTCAACTTCCGTTTCCTCAAAATTCTCTGGAAAACGTTTCCGCATTGTTTTGTCCAATGCAGAGTAATACTCTTCAGACCCAATCTTTACTCCTTGGCGCTTGAGCTTTTCGTGTAGCCCTAACGCTGCTGCGGTCATTTCTTCGTCTTGACCAAACCAAGGATTGTCAGCTTGCCACTCCATTACCCTATCATCAGGTGGTGGAGTTACTGGGTTATGTTGTATTTTTACATCATAATTTTCTTCTTGTAAAGTAGGTAATTTAAAATTATTTGCTTTATCAAGATTTAGGCTTGCTTTTACCATGGCTTGTTGAGCTTCTGCTAACTTTTCAGAGTCTCCCATGTCGTATGCTTCTTTGTAGGCTTTTTTCGCCATCTCCAATTGCATTTCAGAAGAGTTCTTTACTGCGCTAACATACTCTTGTTCACCTGTTGTGAGCATTTGTTTGATACGCTTATTCTCTTCCAATAGCTTTTTGGTAGCGGAAATTGCTGCCTCACGCTCCCGTTCAGCGGCTTCAGCACGACGGCGCTCGTCGTTCCAAATGCGCTTCATGGTAATGATTTTTTTCTTAGCATCCTCGCTGTATTGGTCTAATTCATTAACTTCAACTTCAAGTTTTTTGACCGTTTCTGGATTTGCTGGAATTCGATTACGGTCCTCTTCGGGTGTATCGTCTTCAATTTCTACTTCAAAATCAGTAGCTTCTGTTTCAATGTTGACTTTTGTAGCCTCCATTTCATCAGGGAACTGATATTTTTCTTGCTGTAATTCAGCCATTGTCGGCTCCTTATATAAATTTGCGGGAAATTCCGCGTGGGTCGTCCACAATTGCTTCTACGGAATCATCATTAATAATGCGGAATTCTCTGCCATGGATTACTAGGCGTGTTCCAGCATTGGGGCGTACAAGGATAAAATCCCCTTGTTTGCACCAAGGTCCGGTGGGAAAACGCTCTTTATCTGCGTAACAATCAGGTCCTAGGGATACTACAAATAGGACTGTTGTGAGAACTTCGTCATTTTTAAGGGTGACGTCTGCTTTGGCTATGCCGCTGTCAAATTCTTTTTCCGCCTCTGGAATGGCGCATAGTATGCGATATCCTTGGGGTTTTGGTAATTGACTGGCTTTTTCTTGCTGGCTCTTGTCGAGTACTGCTGATAAATCTACTGCTTTATTTAAATCTAAGTCATTCATCGTCGGAATGCTCCATTCTTAATTTGAGGTCTAATGCGTACTGCCTTGCTGTGAGAAGACCTCTTATCTCACCACAAACTTTTTGATAACTGGCAAAATCCTGTGAATTACCGCCTGATATCCATTCTTTTAACTGCGCTACTTTGCTATCTAGTTCGTCTATTAGCACTTCAAACGCGTCCATTACTCACCTTTCTGTGTTGGTTCCTTCATTGCTTCGTTCATTTGTTTATCTTTGTGCAGCGCAACATTAGTCAACAGTTGTTTGTTCTGTAACTCATGTGCTTTGCCTTTTTCAGAGATATGTTTCACCATATCAATTCCCATCTTCATCTTTTCTACTGTTTCAGCAGATTCTCTTTGGGACTGTGATTTAGCTGCTTCCATGGCTGTTTGTGCAGCAATGCGGGCGCGCTCGACCTTAATTTGCTCCATCTTAAGATTGGCATCTGTCTGGTCTTTTTGGGCTTTGCGTTGTTGCTCTGCCGCTTTTATTTGCAACTCTTGTTGTTGCATTTGAACCAACGGGTCTTGGGCTTGCTGCTGGGCTTGTTGCTGTGCAGCTTGCGCCATATTCTGTTGGAGCAATCGTTGGGAAGCCTGCGCCAATAATGGTGCTAGGCGGGCTTCGACTTCTGGGTCCATATGGACATCATCACCAGACTCATCTTGTTGGGCTGGCAAGGACATACCGAGTTGAGTCTGGTGATGATGTCCATATGGACCCAGAAGTCGAATCCCGCCTAGCACCATTATTGG
>Ga0208616_1000273_pt1 | contig 16217 bp, 15 predicted proteins | sample CryBogCBE16Oct07_FD_184575 | JGI IMG/M metagenome (GOLD analysis project Ga0208616, IMG submission 184575) | Freshwater microbial communities from Crystal Bog, Wisconsin, USA - CBE16Oct07 (SPAdes) (version 2) | ecosystem: Environmental > Aquatic > Freshwater > Lake | place: Crystal Bog... | reverse complement strand
AAGAAGGGGTGCATAAGAAGGGTAATAAGAGGATAAGAAGGGTGGTTAATTGTGTGCGTGCGTGTGGTTCCTTACACCTTTTTCATGTCGGCGGTTCATAAGAAGAAAAATTGACAAACATTTTAGAACAATATATACTTATAGTAGCCAAGTGGCATATATACTCCTCTTACCATCCACTCATCGGGGTTCAAATCTCGTCGTGTGATGGTTTTTTTCGGCATTTCGTACTCATCGGTTTCATGTAAATCATCGTGCGAAAGGCTTTTTTAATCACTACACTCATAGATTCTTCTTGAATCATCGTGTTTGTGATCTATCTCGAAGGCACTCATAGATTCTTCTTGAATCATCGTGTTATCTGAGATCATCAGGAGAAAAAAAAACGAGGTTTTTACAAATGTTCGCGACAATTCTAGTCATATTTAAATAACAAAATAATTAATTCATTCATTGCATCAAACGATACAATGCATGTGTAAATATAATATAATAACAAAATGGAGGAGGATTTTATTGGTCACACACATCTTATATGTCGGTTCATCTCTTTAAGCCATTAAATCAAAAATATTAAAATTAATTCCATAAGTTAAAAAAAATACTTAAAGGGCTTAAAGACTAGAGAATATAAATAAAATAAGAATACAATGAATTTTCAAACTATCAAAGACATCACAAATTTCGCAGGTCTGACAACAACCAAGCAAGCTGAAAATATAGCTCAGAAGATTGTTAACGATGTTAAGATATCTGCGGGTTATTACTTTATGTATAATAATGAATGTAAACTATGGGAAGAGAGAACATCAGAATACTTTCTTACATGGCTATTTAAATTTTTAGATGAAACAGGTAAACAAATATCAGATAAAATTGAAGGTCTTGAATGTAAGAAGGTTGAAGCTTTATTAAAACAGTTTGATAAATCAATTTATGTCAATGATATTTCAAAACGAATGAACGGTTTAATACAGTCAAAAGAATTCATAAATCAATTAAATAATCTCAATAAGTTCCTTCCAATTGCAAACGGAAAAAAGATAAACTTACAAACACTAGAAGTTACAGATAGAACAAAAGAAGACATGTTCACATTTGAGTGTTCTGTTAATCTTGTCGAACAAACACCTCACGCAGATATATTTTTTAGTCAAATTATGCCGAATGAAAAGGCTCGAGAATACCTACGTAAAATATTAGGCTATGCATTAACAGGCGAAACAGATGCAAGAAATTTTTTTGTTATGTATGGCAATGGTTCTAATGGTAAGTCTTTTGTATCGACTCTTATGCAGTGTATACTAGGAAACTACTATGTACAATGTTCTGATGAAGTTTTTCAAAAATCACAATCAACAGGAGGAGCATCACCACACTTAGCATCATTACAAAACAAACGATTCGCCTTTTACAGTGAAGGTGAAACAGCCGATAAAATGGATTTAAATTTTCAAGTACTTAAACAAATATCAGGCGAAGATATTATATATGCACGTCATCTTTATAAAGATCCAATTAATTTTAAAGCTAATTGTAAACTATTTTTAGGAACAAACTTTACACCACCATTAACAGCAGAAAAGGCAATTAAAGACCGCCTACGATATGTGTTTTTTGATAGTGTATTTTCAGACAATCCAAACAAAGGAGAATTTAAAAAGGATGAAGAATTTACAGATAAATTAAAAACAATATATCTCGATGAAATATTTACATGGATTGTTAACGGTGCCGTTCAATTTTATAAAGATCGTAAAATAGAAATGCCTGAAGAATTTCAAAGGAGGACAAACTTATTATTAATGTCAGAAGACTCAATTGAATCATTTTTAAAGAATAAGATCACAAGAACGGACAACTCAAAGGACCTAATCAGACGTAAAGAATTATTTGAAGCATATAAAGACTACTGTAATGATAACTCACAACGATGTCAACCAAGATCAACATTATTTAATAGAATGCAACATTTAAAATTTGAGTCTTATACAAAAGATGGTTATGATGTGTATAGATATATTCAATTAAAAGATCCATCAGAGCAACCAGCCAACAAAATGAATCATGAAGGATTAGATCACGGTGTAAACAAACAAAATGATGAACTAATAGACTTAAGAAAATTAGTCGAAGAACAAAAGAAACAGATTGAAGAATTAAAAAGCCGTCTCGATGAATACAAAGTATTAGAGGAACCTGAGAAGAAACCAAAAACGAAGGTAAATAAAAAGAAATTAGGAAAGGATTTAATTGATAGTTTTGTAATGATTGAATAAATAGTTTTTATTATTTCTTCCTATATATTAATATATGAAGAATCATTTATCAGTAGTTAAGCAACTGTTGAAGAAGCCAATTAAAGAAACATACGAAGAAACACCACATATACAAGTCGATGAGGCTAATATAGTACATCAATCAGACATTTTATATTTACCTAGTGATAGAGGTTTTAAATATGCTTTAGTTGTTGTTGACTTGGGTTCACGTCTCACAGATGCACAACCATTGAAAACACATTCAGCATTAGCCATAAAGAATGCATTCATTAAGATTTATTCAAGAGGTATAATTAAAATGCCTCAACGTATAGAAACAGATCCAGGAAGTGAATTTAAAGGAGTAACTAAGAAATACTTTGAAGATAATGATGTATATATACGTTATGGAAAAACAGGAAGATCACGACAACAAGCATTGGTAGAACGTCGGAATCAAACAATAGGTGATATTATATTCATAAATCAGTTGATCAAAGAAATTGAAACAAACAAAGTAAATAAACAATGGGTGAAAGATTTGCCTGATATAATTGACATGATTAATGAACGATATGAAGTCAACCCAAAGAAATTGAAACAATCGATGAACAAGCCTATTATTACAAAACGTAATAATAACTTATTAGATATAGGTGATGAGGTGAGAATTATATTAGATAAACCAGAAGACTACTTTGGAAATAAGTTATCAAATGGTTTCAGATCAAATGATATCAGATGGTCTGTCAAAACCTATTTTATAGATAGAGTGCTATTACGTCCAAATTATCCGCCGATGTATATCGTTAAATCGCTTCCACACGTTGCATATACTCGAGGTCAATTACAAAAAATTTAAATACAAAAATACTTAAAAGGGCTTAAAGAGATATTCATATATTAGATATAATAAAATGGAATTCAAAATAGAAAATGTCAAAAATAAAAACGGTGATGTATTGAAATATAGAGGTAATCAAGTCAAACAGGTCACATTAAAAAAGAAGAATAAGAAGGGTTATTCTAGAGATGTAGTTGTAGAGCAAGTCAATGACTTAAATGATGAATTAAAAGAATTGGGTTTCAATGGTTCAATTATGGTTACTCTTAATCATGGAGGACGTCAATACTATTCAGGTAGATTCACAGATATACAAACAGAAGAGCCTGACATATTTCATTTAAACGATTATGGAAATGAGAACGCACAAGATCCAGAACATTACGCCGATTTTATCATATATGTCACTAAATATAAGGACAATAAAGAAACAAAGACAAAAGAACCAAAACTGAAGGGAGGATCAATAGAAGAAACTGATGAAGTTACAACAGATGAAATAAAGCCAACAAAGACAGTTTTAAAGGCTTTTGGATATAGTCTTTCCGATTCAAAAATACTCATTAATAGGAGAAAACCAAATGGTAAATGTGATATATATGCAGATGGTGAACTATTTGAAAATAAAGATAATTCATACGTTAAAAATATAGAAAACAAACCCCGTACATCAGGTTATCTTGTGGTTCATGCAAAGAAAGACGATAAGAGACCTTTAAAAGAAATATATGATGAGTTTATAAAAACCGCAGATATACTAAAAGAAAAGACCAATGGAAAAATTAATTTGTATCGTACAGGATCAACGACAAATACATCTAAATATCACTTCATAAAATTCAATGAAAAAAGACTTATTGAGTGTGAAACAATTATAGGAAAAGAAGAAAAATGGATATCAGATGCAACAATGGGAGCATTACAACACGCAATAAAATATGAAGGTGTATCATATGGTTTAGATGTCAATTCATTTTACGCCTTCATTCTTAATTCTAATTTCCGTATACCAATACGTCAGGGTAAATATGAAACAGCAACATTTCAATATCCTTTTAAATCTCATGTGACATATGGCATATATAGAGTAACTATCACGGGAAATATAAATAAATTCTTATTCCGTAAGAATCCTTGTAATGTATATACATCAATAGACATAAATAGAGCAATCAAACTAGGTTATTAGGTCAAATATATAATAGACGGTGAACCAAATAGAATAATATACGGTAAAAACGATTTCATTGAAGCTAAAACGCTATTTGGTGAATACATTGAATATTTTTATAATCTTAAAAAGAATGGATGTCAAGAGGCTAAAATATTTTTAACATCTCTATGGGGATGGCTAACCGCTAAAGAAACAATGATTTTATCAAACAATGAAACTTATGATATAGATGATAAGAAGGAAATTGTAAGCATGCACCCTATAAATGATACTGAAACAAGAATTGAAGTAAACAAAGTAAATCAGGTCTATAAAACAGCATACGCACGATTTGCACCCTTTCTATTAGCCCGTGCAAGGGAATTAATCGGAGAAATGTATGAAAATCAAATAGATGATGTTGTTCGGGTTGCCGTTGATGGTTTCATTATGAAAAAGGAGCTTAAAAATGCAAAATTAGGAAATGAAATAGGACAACTTAAGAAAGAAGACAAATACACAGGAACAATTAAAATACATCATGTCAATAAAATTGATCATTATTGTTATAGATGTGATACATACATTTCATGCCAATCGAGAGGATTTGAAAAGCATCAAGAAAATTGTATTTAAACTACTTAAAGATTTGAGTATATAACATAGTAATAAGGAAATGACTGCGAATGAAACTACTTATATGAAAGAATACTATAAAAACAATAAGGCGAAATATCAAGAATACTACAACATAAAGGTTAAATGTGATGTATGTAATTCAGAATATAGTAAATTGAATTTTAGTAAACATATCAAAACAAACAAGCATATACGCAAGATTGACAATAAGAATAATAATAAGTTCATCATAACTGAAGATATGTACAACAAACTAGTAAAAGTCTTAGAGTCTACAAAATAATGATTTATCAGAATAATATAATATGAATGATATTATATTATATATTATTTCTATTTAAACTACTTAAAGTTATATTAATATGTATGTAGTATAACAAAATGGAATTTATAGATAAACGACCCTTTGAAATTGTTTTCATCAATACACTTGCATATAAATGTGAAAAAATAATAACTCTATATGATATCAATGAACCCCGTTTACAAGAGATGATTACAGACATTATGACACACACAAATAAATCATATAGAAAACATATGAACATTTTTGAACTTTACAATAATCTTCATAAGAATATGTCATACTATGATATTCAGTATAAATTATATACCGTTGGAATACGAGAAGCCAAGAAGATGATAAGAACACTCAATAAAGGCAATAATATGACCATGTGTTCAGAAGAAGAAAATAGAATACTTTCCATGAAACGAGATCAATATGAACAAATGAATCATGCATACAAAAAGCTATATGAAACATTATCATCAATCAAAAAGATATTACATGAAATTTTTGTCAAAAAGCATGAATCTGATGATGATTTTGACTTATGCACCGATACAGAAAAATCATCAGATGAGTTATGACAAGTTAATTAATTAAAGAATAAAAATAAAAATTAAATATATAGTAATAATATTTATTTTCTCATTATAATATGTAGTGTCATTAGTTTAGTGGTAAAATAATAGCCCTCCAAGCCTTTGTCATGGGTTCGATTCCCATATGACACATTTTTTTATTTCTTAAGTATGGTAATATTACCATTTCTTTAAGCCATTAGTTCCATAGATAAAACATGCTAAAGTATCCGGGAGAATAATGATCTAAATCATCATGAATATGTCTTCTGATGTAGTTATAACGGCGTTGTTCATCGTGATGGTCCAAGTCTTTATAATATTTGAGTTTATCATGATACTGCTGATAATAAATACTACCAAATGCATACTTTTTACCATTGACATAAGCATCATATTTCTTTCCTTTTCTGGTTGATGGTGCATAAAAATCAACACCATCTTTTTTTATATGATAGTCATAGTCATAGTCCATTTATATAATATATTTATATAAATGTATTAATAATTTTTTAATTATTTTCGTTTTTCTCCCCATCAATTCCTAAAATGTCAAGAATCGTCGTTTCCTTTTCTTTCAGTTTCTTCATTTTGTATTGAAGATTCATTCTCTTGAGAACTTCCTCCCTATGAAGAACATAAAATACTTTTGCATTATGCTTGAGCTTTTCTTTATTTCTCTGATAATAACTTTTAGTGTAATCCACATGAGCCGAATTAAGATATCTATTAACAGCCATATTTTTATTTTCTAAGATATGTTTGTATACTTGTTTATTTAGGTCTTGACGGGATTTACAAGGAAAATTTTCAATTAAATGCATCTCATAATTATTTCCCTCGATAATATTGAAAGCGGACATGAATAAAGCTTTTTTTTCGTCTAGCTTCCATTTTTTAAAATTTGCAATCATGAGGTTTAGACGATGTTTTAATTGTTGAGTAGTCCCCCCTATGTACATTTTTCCTGTAGATAAATCCACAATCTTGTAAATTTTACCATCATCATACTTATTTTTCTTTTCAATCGTGTTATTTTCTTCCATAATAATATAATACTATATATTATTTTTTAAGAATTCTCGCTTTTGTTTTTATCTGTTTCTCTGATAAATTTTCACATATATATTAACCTTTTGTATCAAATAGTTTCAGATTCTTCAACTGAACAACAACTACTTTTACAGTAAAATTTTACAACATTGATATGAATAAATATATTCTTTAGAAGGACACGTATTCGACGAAACCACATAATTATATAATATCATAATATATAATTATCTCGCGTTATTATAATTATATGTCAATTGCTCAATTACAGGGATTTGCCAACTTTCTGAATGTTAAAGTTAACTCTGTAGAATGTGAATTTATAAATACTCAAGACGTAGATATGCAAAATTTAACATTAGGTACATCATTTCAATGTGATGGTATTACATCTTTTACGAATGATTTTGCAGTACGTCAACCTTTACAAGTTGGTTCTGATAATAATGGGTATTTTTTGCCAAATACAAAAGGAAACGTAAATCAATTACTATCAATGCCTCAATCTATACCTTTAAACGTTCCACCTACATTACAATGGGTGACAGTAGGCGGTGGATCTGGTGATAGCTTCACAAATACAGATAATAATGTAGAAATAACAAACCTGAATAATGTTGTAACTATCAATCTTAATCGTGATTTATCATGTAATAATCTTGTTGTCAATGGTGGTTTAACATTGAATAATAATCCGTATATTACTGAAGTAAATGGAACCAATAGCCAAATAACAGCAACTCAAACAGGTCAAACGGTTTCATTATCAATACCTTCACCATTAGAAGTAACTAATATCATTAGTAATGGATATATTGAAATAAATGAAGTATATACACCATCATTGACTATAACAGATTCAACATTAAAATATCCCTATCTCACATTTCCCACTTTGAATGAATCACCACAGCAAAACACCATACTAGTATCAAAAGGTTCGGGTGATAGTTCATTCAATACAATCAATACTCTTCTATCATCAACCGACGGTAATATAGATATATCAACACAGGCAAACAATACAGCAGATTTGACGATTAACTATGAAAATTTAACAAATGGATTTGAAGGATCTAATGGGATTCAAGTTGAATATGATGCGGGTTCATCTAAAATAAATATCGATTATATGTTTCCATCTGGAATAAATAATATAATTGTTCCAAACAACATAATCACTAATAATAATAGTAATGCAAATACATCGATAGGTTACGGTGTATTAGGAAATTCTACAACGGCATACTGTAATACTGGCATAGGATCACAAGCCCTTACAAATGCAGTCACTAGTCATGATAATATAGGCATTGGTGTTGGAGCATTACAACATGATATTTCAGGATATTGTAACGTCGCATGTGGTAACTACTCGTTGAATAATCTAATAGATGTATCAGGTAATTCCGCCTATGGTTTTGCATCTGGAGCCAATTTTATAACAGGTAATGATAATATATTTCTTGGTTATAATGCAGCTAGTAACCTTATAACTGGAAATGATAATATTTACATTGGGTCTCATACACTTAACTCAACAGGTATAAATAACGGTGTGTGCTACATTGGTGATGCTAGCGTTAATCATCTAGCATTTGGTGGCATGCCAATAGACTACAATATAACCAAATCAAATAGTTTGACATTGAACGGTTATTCATTGCCATCATCCCGAGGCACATCAGGACAAGTCATTATGTATAATTCTGATAATTCTTCATCATGGCACACATTAACGGGATCTGTTACAACAATTACAAATACAGATAATAATTTAGTCGTAACAGAGTCAGCACCTAATACATATCAAATTGATTTTTCTTCAAATATACATGCAACAGATTTATCAAGTACTACAATACATGTATCAACTGGATATTTTAATGATGTATCAACAAATCAATTAAATATCAATGGTATCAATTACCCAAATACTACTTCAACAAATGGAAATGTATTGACTTACATGAATGGGCAAATTATATATAAACCTCCAACCAATAGCACAACTATCAGTAATACAGATAACAATCTATATATAACACAAGTCGGAAATAACTATAATATAGACTTATCATCAAATGTACATACAACAGATTTATCAAGTACTACAATACATGTATCAACTGGATATTTTAATGATGTTTCAACAAATCAATTAAATATCAATGGTATCAATTACCCAAATACTACTTCAACAAATGGTAATGTATTGACTTATATGAATGGGCAAATTATATATAAACCTCCAACCAATAGCACAACTATCAGTAATACAGATAACAATCTACATATAACACAAGTCGGAAATAACTATAATATAGACTTATCATCAAATATAATAGTTCAGTCAATAACAGGATCTGAAACAGGTGGGGCATTTCCATATGTAAAGGTCAACACAGGTATGACAATATCAGGACAATTAGAAATAGATTACTTTGATGAAACTGCTTTAATTGTCAACGGTCATGAGATTTACTTCAATACAGATATAATAAATATAAATGACCAACTTGATGATAATAACCCATCATACATAAATTTTAAGAATCTTGTCTTGAGAAGTAATTATTTGAGTAATGATGTTGGTCTCACAATATCAGGAAATATTGTTATAGAAAATAACTTTCAGAACATTTATGACTATCTACCAATAACAACTATAGGTACAACAGCATACGCAAATCTTTGCTCAGATTCTGGTGGAAACATGCATTATTTACCATCACTACCAAAATCAACGGTAGACTGTTTATTTTTAGGTCAAGATCATGCAACACCATTAGATACATCATGTAATATCGTCATAAGTTCTGGATTAGTTACTATCGAATGGACATACGGATTTCAATTGTTCCTAAATAGTATTAATACATCGAATGAATCAGCATTTTATGCAGTTATTCCCTTAGCGAATGCATACCCAATACAACCAAATAATGGAGACAGAAAATTAACATCAGGTCAATGTGTATGTAACCTATGGTACAATGATACAACACTATTCAAAAGTTATACATGTAATTTCTCTGTAGGCTATGATCAAGCAACTTCACAAGGGATATTACATATGAATATAACAGATCAAACAACCAACCCAATAACACGGGTTAATTTTCTCTATAACTCAAATACAAACTATTTTTATACATTCGGTGATGCTTATAGCCAAGCAGGATTTACAATAAGTTATATGATATAAATATCTTTTATTAATATATAGAATGAGTATTGCACAACTGCAAGGATTCGCGAATTTTTTAGACATACAATGTAATAGTGTCTCATGTAATCAAGTTAACATAAATTCTCCATTATTTTCCACAGGTATCATCACATTGCAAGGTACAGGACAACAAGCATCACAAAACACATTCCTACATCAAGTAAATGGTATTGTTTCATTTCCTTTAACTATTAATGTGACTGTTGCTGGTCAATCTTTAAATGGTGCAATGACTAATCCATTACCTGAAGAGTTTATGCCACAGGCACCACGTCAATGTATGGGATATATTCAAAATACGACACAGGGTACACGTTCTGGACTAGTTTTAATCAATATTGCTGATGATGGCAATGTTACATTCAATGGAATAACTACTTGTCAAAATAATGATGTAATATCACTAAATGTGCTTGTCCAATATGCACTTTGAAATAATTAAATCTATTATAATAATATAATGGATTTAAAGAAACTAATAGCCAAACCTTTAAGTGACATTGAAATAAAGAATGCTCTTGATGGAAAGGTGAACATAGTAAAATATACTGACTTGAAAAACATGACAAATATAAAACAGTTACTTGGACAATTTGGTCGGGCTATCATATTATTTGAGACAAAACATAATGAGGGTCATTGGTGTAGTTTAATATTTTCTCCAAAACACAACTGTTTGATCTTCACAGATTCATATGGACTATATCCAGAACGAGAATTAGATTATGTGCCAAAAGTATTTTTAAATATGTCAGATCAGAAAAGAAACTATTTATTTAAACTGTTGTATGACCAACCATTAGAAATAAGATATTCACAATATAGGCTTCAAAAACTAAAGCGAGGTGTAAATACATGTGGGCGTTATTCTATTCTACGTTGTGCAATGCCTGATTTAAATGAAGATGAATATGCAAATCTTTTGAGATCTTCAAAATACAATCCCGATGAGTTAGTAACGTTAGCAACATCTAACGTATAGACTAAAAAAAAATTATCTTTTATTAAAGTATATAGTAAATATGTCCTTTACAGATGAAACAAGTGAATCGATATATCTAACGCTTCAAAGTTTCTACAATAATACGACTTCTTCAGCACCTCAAAAAACATTCATCTCTAAACCAGGTTTAAACGCTATTGTAAAACTTTCTGAATATAATCTTTATCTTACTAGTTTGAATTTAACAACAGCAGAAATTCCGTATTTAAATTTTAGAAACATTATTACTGATTTCACAACCAATAAAACAATTTTATCAATAACATTAATGTTTGCAGATCCTAATTCTCGTAATTTTGACTTAGCAAATAATGCCAATACTCTTTTAACTGGTGCAGGAAACAACACAGGAACAATGTGGCAAGGTGTAACCGTCTTTTTACAATATCTGAGTGAAAATGCGAATCCACTCTTATATCCGAATCCTAATGCTCAGGGTAATTCACCTTCTACGATATCGTATCCTGATTACTACTTTAATTGTCATGATCTTAATCAAATTATGGATATGATAAATAGTGCTTTGTATTCTGCACAATCAAGATGTATTATTGCTGATATTATAACTGCGACAAATTATTTTTCATATGATCCAATCTCACAACTATATACATACAATGTGAGTGACAAGTTCATTCATACAAATGCGTGTCAACTTTTCGTTAATGGATTTTTACAAAGGTGGCTAGATGCTTTCAGATGGCAATTTTACAATGATACAAATATTTCTGTAGTTCCATATGATGGGATGGGCTCTTTATTCATTCCAACATTATCAAATCAGGCTTTATTGGATTCTTCTGGTGTTTGGCATTTTCCGAGTGCATATCCTTCTGTTGAAAATCTCATAACTGTACATAGTGTTATTATCACCTGTGGAGGCTCATTCGCTTCTGTTGAACAAGAATATACACCTTTGCCTGCATCTCAAGGTGATAGTGCTAATTTACCCGCTTTAGCATGTCTGAAGAATTTTGATGTTGTTTTCAGTGGCAATCTAGCCTCCGTAAATAATACTACATTAACATTCAATGTTACATCATTAGATAGACCAATTAACACAGGACAAGCACTATATTTAACCGATTTACAATTTAAATTTCAAATGCAAGACATAAATAATAACTTAATTGATATCACTCAACCAAGTATAAGTAGTAGTAATATCAAACTTTGCCTAAGAAAGAAACGTAAAAATAATTAAACATATAAATAATATTTCTTAAAATTAATTTGTATCTTAATAATATATAAATTAATGTCTCAAATTCAATTCATTAATACAATAGATCCACGTGCAAGAGTATTGTTAGAAGATCAAAATAAGCCTGACTTCGGTGTACCTCTTTCTTTTGAAAGTGTGGCATACTATCAAGCTAATGTTCAAACAAATACTAATTCTACTGTCAACTACGTGTGGACAATGAACCCAGATCAAATCCTTGCACCGTGCATTATTGAAGAGTATAAATGGAATGTTTCTTTAAATATTTCAAATAACACAGGTTCAGATTATACTCCACAATATATTGCTCCTCGTGCTTTTCCCATTGAATCACTTTCTCAGAGTTGTCAAATTAAAATCAATAATCAGGTAATCGGCAATTTAAACCCATCAGAGTGTATAACCCCACTCATGGCCTTTCAACAAAATTATCATTTAGATGACGTTGATCTCAATCCAATGGCTTCCATGCTTGATTATTATTCTGGACGTTATGGTTTAAATGCAGATGGTACGGCAAATACTAATAGTTTAATGAACCCAAAAAATCCTTTTGGTCAATACTACAATTCGTCTGCTGGTATAACTGGTCGATTAGCTGTTGTTTCGTGCACCGCACTTGACACTCGTACAGTTGCCGCAAATACAGGCGGAGTTCGTGTTTTTGAATTCACTGTCAGAACTGCTCTAATGACAGGGCTTACTCCTATGGTTCAAGGAAATGTTTCAGGGTTCTTTGGTATATCAAACAATGTAACAGTAACTCGTAACTTCCTTGGAAATATTGGAGCACGTCTTGTATCTTTAGTCCTACCTAATACAGGTGTCACTGTTGCCGCTACCGTCACATATCCTGTTAAACCTATTCTTTACTATCAAGTATTTCAAGTTCCTCAGGCTCTGTTATTAAAAGCTCCAAAGAAAACTTACTACAAATATACACAATATGATATTTTCAATAATAATGCTATCACGGCTGTTGCTGCAAATCAAGCTTCTGCCTTAAAGGCTTGTGATGCGGTCACAGTTGCAAGTAATCCGAAAGCCATTTATATTTGGGCAACATCGAAGGTAGCATCTGAAAAATTAATAAATGATAGTGATGCACCTGGTTTCTCTATTCAAAATTTAAATATAAATTACGGGGGTAAAAACAATCTATTTAGTGACATGTCTCCATTTCAACTATGGCAAGAATTCCATTGTCGACAAGGAGGTAGATTCTCATTTGCCGAATGCACTGGCGCAAATTTTTCAATTGCAAATAATAACGGTGCTGGTCAAATTCAAACATTCGGTGAAGTGCTTCGTATCGATGGTAGTCTTCTACCACTTGCAAGCGATGAAAGTGTTGGATCGGCTTGTTCTAAAACACTTCAGATTTATGCTTCTGTTAAAGCAACAGATCCATTATATGCTGGTAATGTAAGAATCAACTTCCTTGTTGTAACTGATGCTGTTTTTGAAATAGATGCTGAAAATGGATCGGCTCAAGTCCTCAATGGTTTAATCGATCGTGAACAAATTAGACTTCTACGTCAACAACCGTTCAATGCTTTGCCTCATGAACATCCTTTAGGTGGGGTTTTTGAGCATGTCACAAAATTCCTGGGAAAACATATTACTGGACCTTTAATAAAACTTGGGTACAAAAAACTCCTTAAACCTCATCTTATGAAAAAAGGAGGCAAACGACATTCTAAACGCCATCATTATCGTGGTGGGGCTATGGATGAAGATGAAACAAATTCGGATGAATACACAGAGTCTGAAGACTATTCCGATGAAGAAGAATCAATGAAGGGAGGGTCTCTTGTGCATCGAAACGATGTTTACAAACGTCTATCCAAAAAGTAAAAATTTATGCTTCTTAAAATATATTAAATAGTATATTTTAAATTAAAAGATTAATATAACCATAATCTATTTTGCTCAATCACGTATGAAGGAACTCGTCGACATATGAATACCCATTTTGAATCTGAATCAATCACTCTGTTTATGTCTGTTGGTTTCATACGTGTGTATTTTTTCAGGCAGTAGTCGATTGACATTGGACTCATTCCCTTTGGAAAGAAACAAAAATAATCTATTTCAGAAAAGATGGTTTTGGTGGCATATCCCTTATTAAGCATATGAGAAACAATGATACAGTATATACGTTTGGCACGTCCTACTTGTAGAATTGAATTTTGAATACGTCTAACAAGCTTTTCAACAATACCATCGGACTCAAAATCATCGCAAACCACTAATGATTGTGATGTGTTTTTTGATACAAAGTATTGATATGGTGCATACCCTTCCTCATCTTCCTCATCATCTGTCTCTTCGGCATCTCCAACAATATCTTCTAAACGTTTTTTAGTTAATGGAATTTGTATTATATTCTTTATTCCTGCAAATGCTGGCTCATCTGATAAGGGTTTATTAGAAAGTAGAAATATTTCCGAACGAGGGAATAACTTCCGCCATTTTTTCATATACTCTCCTACCCAATAAGATTTTCCTGAATCATTTGCACCATTGACTAAAATTGTTTCTCTTGATTTCTTATTTGAATCATTATAACCAACCTTTGGAACAACTTGTAATTTACTATTACTTAACAATACCTCGTTATTTCTTTTTAATGATGACTTGAATTCTTGATATATTTTTTGTAGTTTCTTGTCGTCTGGTGTTTTGTTCATCTCAATACAGTTTAACAATGTATCATAATCATCTTGTCTTAAACGTTTCTGCCGTTTAGCAAAACTATGAAATTGTTCTATCTTATCCGATATGACATTATGTATATCATCGTCTGCCTTGTTGAGATAAATAAGATTGCTTTTATGATCTCCTTCCGATATGATTGCTATTGGTTGTGAGTCATGACCCTCTGATTCAAATGAAAAATTATAATCTGTCATTCTATATCAATTAATGTAATGACAGAAATAAAAATAAAAAGTTTTGCAAATTACTTTACATGTATCGTGATGACCTACTTACTGCTCGTCTAATGCGTTTACCTCCTTGTTTACGTGAAGAATGTCTTTTATGACGTCTTCCGCCTGATTTCATTGAATGTTTTGAACTCATACGACTATGATGTAAATGTCCTTTACGATAGAGAGCCGAAGCCTCTTTAATAGCTTGCTGTCTTGTAAGGCTTTCATCTTCTTGCATTAAACGTTTTGCTTCTTTGTTTATTAAAGCTAGTGGTGAATTGTGATGAAGTTTCCTTGTTGATTTTTTAGTATGTCTTCTACGTCCACCTAGATATGTCGTATTGATATTCATTTCATCACCATAAAGTAATGAAGAACCATGACGAGACATACTTTTAGATCGTCTAGATGAATGTTTCTTATGATGGCGAAGTTTTCCAGCTAATCCAAAGGCGGAACCCTTACGAGACATACTTTTAGATCGTCTAGATGAATGTTTCTTATGACGGCGAAGTTTTCCAGCTAATCCAAAGGCAGAGCCATGACGTGATTTCATTTGTTTATGAGACATACGAGAACGTTTATGGGAAGACTTACTATGACGTGATGACTTACGGCTTTGATGTCTACTTCCCGCTAGGCGTAAAGATGCACCCTTTTTATGTTCAATGAGGTCAACTAAATTACGGATGATTTGCTTTTCCATTATAATATATCATGAGAAATAAAACATTGATATTACAAATTATTTAAATTAATTCGATATAAAAATCGCTAAGAAAATAATATAATCTTATATTATATATGAGTAACTTTAAAAAGCCAAAAGGTTTATTTTTTTCTCCTCGAAATCTTGCCCCTAAAATTCCTGATGATATTGATGAAGAGTTTGTCAGTTCTGAAGTAAGAAGATTACGAGAAAGCAACACTATTGTTTATCCCTATAATGCATTTCTTAAAAGACTTAAACAAAATGTACTCGATTTATACCCTAACATAAGTTG
>Ga0208616_1000266_pt1 | contig 16576 bp, 32 predicted proteins | sample CryBogCBE16Oct07_FD_184575 | JGI IMG/M metagenome (GOLD analysis project Ga0208616, IMG submission 184575) | Freshwater microbial communities from Crystal Bog, Wisconsin, USA - CBE16Oct07 (SPAdes) (version 2) | ecosystem: Environmental > Aquatic > Freshwater > Lake | place: Crystal Bog... | reverse complement strand
AGAGGTGTCTTGGCGTGTTACTGGTAGCCTTGACACCTTTTTTCTTTCTTGGATTATTACTGGCACTGCAACCCTTGCATTTAGCATAGCGTTTGTAGAACTGTTTACCAAAATAGCGCTCTATTGGATACATGAGCGCATCTGGCTTAGGATCAAACTATGAATCACTGGGTATTAGGCGAACCAGGCGCATCATGGCGCAGGGATGAGCTGTCCTTCAAAAGCATAAGTTCCAATATGAGCAAGCTGACACCAGGGAGCAGCGTGGACCTTACCATTACTCTTGCGCCAAATGTAGCAGAAGTGGTAATCCTCAGAAAGTAATCTGCCAGTTTCAGGTTCAATTGAAGTTGCAAAGTATTCTTTGACTTCATCCCTTACACCTAACTGACCACCTAAATCAGCTACATCGTTGTAATACATTGGCACTTTGTCTGCTAACTGCTCAAAGACTTCACGCTTAATCATCATAAAACCAGTGCCACCATTGAAGATCTCCACTGGTTCACCAATAGGCACGGTTACCTCACCCTTGTAGTCCACCAGATTTACTACAAAACTGCCTGTATAGGCTTTTAACTGGTCATTAGGCACGCCAGCATCCATCGCTTGCTTAACGGTGTTCCAATTGATTTCTTTCTTGGGATAGATACCGCAAATCACATCCTTATCAGCCCCAAGCATGGCAAGTACATCACTGGATCTAAATTTAATATCGCTATCAATAAACATCAGGTGTGTTGCATCGCTCTTGAGAAAGCCTTTAGTTAAAGCGTTCCTTGCCCTGGTTATCAAGCTCTCGTTAAACATAAAGCTGTACGCTGCTTCAATTCCTGCCTTTTGCAAGGTTATGTTTAATTCCATAATGGATTGTGTGTAATAACCAGCACACTGCCCGCCATACATCGGTGTAGCTACAAATAATTTAGCCATTGCCATCCCCAAAAAAAGTTAATTTGTTGCACTGCATCAATATTCAATAAGCTGTTTACCATAAGCAAACAACAAGTCTTTCGGTACTAAAAACGCCTTTTTAGACACTGTGTCACCGTTACCCGTAAATTCAACATATTGCAATTTATTGGTAAAAATACAATGCACAATGTCCATCGGCTTCATCACTTGAATGATGTGGTCATCATAAAAAGCCCAATAATCAGCCGTAGTTGCCATTAAAGCAGATCTTTTGCCATACATTTCAATTTCAACAACGATATTACCCGTGACATTGCTCATAGGATCGTATTTAACTTCCATAGACTTATGAATCTCAGGAATCCAAATATCGTAACCCTTGTACTTGTGTATTAGGCTTGCAGAAGGGTATCTTTGACGAATCTGGTTTAAAACCTTATCCTCAATTTCAAAACCCCTGGCTAAATCGTTGTAAAACGGATCAGTCATGAAAACAAGAAATAGCCAAATAAAGTCATGACAACCAAAAACACATACATTACTTCGGACAAATAGCGTTTTCGGTAAGCATCACAATCAATTAAAGCGGTTTGCAGCAATATGGCATCAGCATCCATGTAAGGTCTGCTGTCTTTTTGGTAATACTTACCAATCTCTACTTTGCCGTTGTTATAAGGTATGTTCATTTCTCTTGTGCCTTTTCAACCAATGCTTTTGACCAATCAATAGGTTCTCGCTCAACAATTTCCTCATGATGACAATGGGTGCATCTATAGATTGTGCAAGTATTACTTCCGCCACAAGCACCCATGATTCCATCAAAGTTTTTATTGCAATTTTTACAAGTTATTTGATGCATTTTCTTGTGCCTTTCCAAACAATCTTTTAACAAGACCAGCCATTACTTCATACTCGTCTTGTGTCATGGTTGTTCTCATCTCGTCAAAACCTTCTAACTTAATACATAGCTGGAATTTTTCGGTGGTTAAATCGTAACCAGCTTTATAACCAAGTGCGATATTATTTGATGGTAAGAATTCTGTAGGACAAACTGTTCTTTTCCCATTTTCGCCATGTAGTATTAACATTTTCCATTTACCTCTTTTATTACTGCTCTAGCAAAATATAAATGCCCATCATCAGCAGTTTGCCTATCTATTAAACGAATTTGATGGGCAATATTTAGTATTTCCTCATCTGTTAGTGTCTTTGCTTTCAACGCCTCAATTTCAGCTTGTTGCTGGCGTAGCATGGTGGCAGCTTGTTCTCTTGTGCCACCTTCCCAATGCCCTTGTTCTAACCTATCAGCTAGTTCATTTGCGTTCATTAAATATCCCTTTAATTAAGTGCCAGCTACCCAGAAAGTTGGCTGGCGCAACCCCTAACTACCTAGCTAATTCACGCTAGATTCCCTCTGAGCTGGTGTATTCCTCCATCGTGCCTACCATCACTACGCACGCACCACCCTTTTTCGGAATACCTCTCTCAATACGAACCCATTGAACTTGTACATCATCGTCAAACACTCCCGCATCTTGCAAGGCATCCAATATCGGCTTTATGCAGTTATCCACATCCATTAAGCGTTTCGTTGCTGGTCTAAGAATGATGTCAACCCAAACTGGTTTATCACCAAATTTAGGCACTCTCCATTCAACGACATATTCAGCAACATCTTCCTTGAATTGCCTTCCCCGTTGGCTGATAAACCTGCGTTTACCGCTTGCAATCCAATAATTGTTAATAGATGGTGGATATGGTAGATACAAAATGACCATTAGCAGCCTGGCGGTCCAAAAGGTCCATCAATTTCGGTATCCCAGCAACAGATTTCTCCACTGCCGTCAAGACCGCACTTTTGGTAAGCGTAGCTGTTACTAATCATGAGCATCAAACTAAAAAGGCACATCGCCATCTTGAACACGATTGACCTCCTTAGGATATGTGCCACCCTCAGGTTTCCAGTTATCTTCAGACAGGCTAATTAAACTGCCTTTAGGCGTTTGTTTAGTCCACCCTGCAATCTTGAGGGTTTGACCTGCTTTGTAGTCCTCAGAAAGCAATAGAGTGCCTTTCCAGTCTGGTGATCTCTCGTGTTTTTTCTCGTTTTGAAATAACACGCCTTTGCCCATCTGAGCGATATGTCCATTAGCCATTGTGGATTTCCTTTCTAATTGCTTGGAGCTTTGATAAAAACTTTGCTGTTGTATTCCCGTCAAAAGACTTCGTATACTCTTCATTTACTTCCCTGAACTTTTTGATCTTTTCAAACTTTTCCTCAGCCGTAAATTTCGGTGATTCGTGGATCTTGGCGTGGATTTCCGCAAAACCTTCAATCCAGTCATCACGAGTAATGTATTTAGCGTAAGGTTCTTCCTGACCTGGCACATACATGGGAATGGCAATATCTTGCAAATCCTCAGGAATGGCTGAAATCTCTACAACATTCGGAATAACCGATCCCATCACCTTTTCTTTTACTTGGCTAGGCTTGGTGGTCGTGCTTTCAAAGTTTTCAACTTCATCGGGGCTGTAGAACCCTGTAACAGATCCAGGGAAAACTGATCTAATCCCCTCTGAAATACAACGGCTTCGTAGCATCGCTCTGGGGAACTTTTGCCATCCACTTCCTGGTTTAACAAGACCAATCTTGGAGGCTTGCTCAATTGTCCATGTAACCGCAAGGTCACCCCCGTTGGGGTGTGAAAAAACTCCTGTAACTTTGTCATCTGTATAGTCCTTCCATTCGACTTTTCCACCTGCGTTTTGAAAGCGTGCGAGCATAGCGTCTGCTTTGAGTGCTGGTCTGCCCTGAATAATGTGAAAATCTCTTGCTGCTGTGGCAGGATGTAATCCTTCAGCCTGTGCTACTGCCATTAAAGCCAGCACTGAGTTCTTATCCTTCATGCCAAACAGTCCTGAAGCTGCGATAGCGGTAGCCATCTGCTCCATCTCTGAATATGCGACTAAATTACTCATACAAAAATATCCTTTAATGTGATTAAAGTATCAATGACACTGCTGACAGTCATCACCCATACCGCTAGATCTAAGTTATTCATTTGACTAAGAACCTCCGAGAACCTGGCTGCTCAATAACGAACTTCTCATAAATATCGGGCATAGCCTGTTTAAAGAGTGTGGTGTCAAACTTCTTAGCGGGTTTGCTGTTACGCCAAGTTATTAGCGTGTTGCCTTGAATGTCTAATAACTCCGATTTCCCGCCCATTTCGTTGCGGATAAGGACTTCTCGTGCTTCCGCAAGATCCTCCAAATGCTTAATTTGATTCTTAAGATCTTTAAGTTCGCTAACCAGTAATTCAAACTCACGAGTTGCCACAATCGTGCCCTCATTACTGCTTGGATACATGATCTTAGTTTGCTCCACAGTTTCAGCAGGAGGTAATGTGCCAGCCTTACAAAAGCCCCATACTTCAGCCATTTTCTTGATGAGGTCATCTTTTTCAGTGTCCGTGATGTTAAAACGGAAAGTGCAAAACTCTTGTCCACCAAAAAGCACAGCAAGGACAATATCAGTAACACCATGACAAGCTGCTTCGTGAACGAGCTGTGCATAGTCAGCATCAGGAATCCGATTAGTGTCAGTATCAAATTTGCTACGAACGCCAGCATTGTAGTTTTTAGCTTCAACAAGTGTCTTACCATCACTAGAAATGAAATCAAAATGACTTCTAAACCAATCGTGTTTTGGATGAGTAATGGCGTAGTCTGCATCTTTTATCTCCATGCGTAGGCGATCACTTGCCAAGCGACCAATCGTAGGTTGCATAACATGACCCATCTGCACTGCTTCAATGTGTGATAGGTCTGGTAGGTCTTTCTTGCCTTGCTTCTCAAGAATGACATCCACCATCTTGCCGTTGGCTACCTTGCGACTATCACCACTCCAAATGGCACTGTTGCGTATTGCTGATTCAAATTCTGATCTATCGTTCATTCCATCATCTCCAATGTAGTAATCAGCATGGTGCGGTATGAATTTATGTGATCTTCCAATCTGCCAATATTTTCTTCATGCAATTCGTTCTGCTTCTCATAAGCACGAATTTCATCAATGAGTTGGTCAATCTCATCCTCTTGCTTGGCGATAATCTTTTTAAGGTTCTCGACCTGCTTATCTTCATTGGGCTGCTTTTTACGATTCTTTGCGTCTTTTTCAAGTTGCTTGTTAAGTTCATCAAAAGAAATGGTTGTCTTTTGGTCAGGCGTGAGCGGAAACGCCACATCTTTCTGTGCTTTCATTTAAAACTCCTTGTAGTTAGGTTTAGTTATCTACCGAATGGAATGGTAGAGAGGTCATCTAAATCTTCAGGTGAATACTGAGGATTTGGATAGGGTTCAAACCACTTGGCGTTGATACCACAGCCACTAGCGGTAAGATATTCACGCTCTATGCGGGCGTAAAAGTATTTAGGTTCTCCCGTAACGGGATCGGGGCGTCTTGTGTTTAAGCAGTAGCCCGTGCTTTGCTGGTAATGCAAACAGTCTTTACAGAGTTGCATGATTATTCTCCAATTAAATAGTTAGGTCTTTACTACAATTACAACATTACAGCATTATTTTGATTAGTGCAATAGTTTTGTGTGCGTGTTGTTTTTAGGCAAAGAAAAACCCACCCCGAAGGGTGGGCTGCTTTAGTTCACTCCAAAAATGTCGTTAAACAAGCTAACAGGCATGACCTCAACTTCGACCTTTTTGATCTCTGTCTTATGCCCCAGACTTTCAAACTCTCTAGCCTTTTGCTTTGCTCTTTCTTTGCTCTGCCAAGTGCTAACAACTTTGCCATCTTTGAGAACTTGATAACGCCACTCCTTACGCCATGTATCTGACATAATTATTCCTTCGTAGTTAGGTTAAAGAACAGTAGATGATTTCCCATCTACATAATCATTATAACACAACTAATCATTATTGTCAAGTGGTGTTGTTTTTTTGCACAAGGGCTTTTTCACTTTGGGCTGCTCAGGCGTAATGACATAGCCCCCTCTGTCAATGTAGTAAGGCTTGCCAAGCTCTTTGGCTTCAATTAACCGCCTCGCTTCCATGCGTGCGTGTGTGCGATACCACTGCTCTGCATCTTTTTCTGCTTGATTCATGTTGCACCTTTCTAAAAGTTGTGGTTTAATTCCAATCGTTGAGGACTTGAACACTCTGCAAGGGTTTTATAGGTGGTTTTAGGGTTAAGGAAAGTGTCGCAAGCCCATTTTCTTCAGCCGTTCAAGCTAAAGCTACCTATAAAGCCCTTTTTTAATGCTCTGGTTCTCAATATGACGGAGCTTTGAACCAGCTCTCCCGCATGGTGTAGCACCAAAGGGAATAAACGAGATTGGCTAGTATCTGGCGGACCTTGACAGGACAGCACCGCTTTAGTTAAGCAATCACCCGATAAACGACCGCTACCTCTCATTTTGAGAGATAACCGCCTAAAGCGGTTCTGGTGCTTAGCAATTCGTGAAACAGTCATAAATTGAACATAGAGCTTTTAAGGCGTTAAAAAAGGCGGGGTGATACTACCCCCGCCAAGACCCTACGAAATACGCTTAAATAGCCATTAAAAGCCAAATTAAGAATGGTAATGAGAATAAAGCGATTACCCAAATCACAGTATCAATTAAAGTATCTTTATAAATCATGATGTAATCTCCTATGCCATTCTCTTGTATCAATTTCCTGTGCAGTTATGTCATCAGTGCCTAAAACCTCTTGAACCTCGCATTGATCGTCTAAAACCAACTCTTCAGCCTCTGTTGCAGTTGGTGCTTGAACATCGTAAACCTCTACCACTGACCGATAGACCATAAATCTAGGCATGATTCACCCCCTCAAGTTTGACAATGCGGTAATCACTTCGGTCATAACGATCTTCAATCTCACCGTTAAAGTAAGCCGAATCCATCTCTTCAAAAAAGTCATCTAGTGCTGATTGTGCTTCCTTGACGCTGTTGAAATACTCTGGCTTTCCGTCATGCTCCCAGCAGTTTTCCCAGCCATAAATGAATTGAGTTTGTATCTCGTAAGTCATAGCAATTTACCCCCTCTGACAGTTGAAGCCCAAGCGTTAAAAGATAAGGCGGTTAAGCCTTGTTTAGCACACCAATAACAATATGCGGTGTATTTCTCCAATTTAGACATGATTAGGCTTCCTCTGTTGAGTTTGCCAGCTCATAGGCTAGATATTCAGCACAGAACCAAACCATCGCATTTCGAAACTGAACACCATCATTCAAATTCTTAACAATGTAGCTAGGCATTTCGCCTGTTTCTTGTTTGTATTGATCTAAGATATCGTGCAGGTCATCACAGTAAAAGTTATATAAATCGGTTGTTTCGCTGTAATAGATCATTCCTGAAACACCGCCTTGACAGCCAAATTTAGCGATGTCTTTCAGCTCATCAAGCTCATAGGTGTTTGTTAAAAACTCTTTAAATGAAGCGTATTTCATAATTTAATTCCTTTTAAGTTAGGTTTAAAAGCGGGGGATTCTCACCCCCTGTTAGTTTTACGCTAAGTTGTCGTATCCGTTATGGCTGGTAGCGTATCCCATGCCATCACAGTATTCTTTCCACTGATCCCAAGAAAGTTCTGATCTGATTCTGTTGTATTCATCTACCCAGTTAAACAGTCTAGGAGAATTACCCCAGAGGTTTGAATACTTGCTGATGTAGAACGACAACATAGCTAATCTTTTCTTGGTTGTTTCGAACTTTTTTGCTTTCATCTTGCTACTCCTTCAGTTAGGTTTAAAGGTTTACTACTTGACTGCATAGATATGATTATAAGCATAGAATGATTAGTGTCAATAGATCATACAAATAAATATTTCTATCGTTGTTTTAAAACCAATAGTTTTATGCTATAGTCATGGCATAGCTATAATCTATAGTCTATATAGAACTATTAGCTATCTTCTATTGTTTGTATAGTAGCTTAGTAAATAGATACATAGATGGACAGACAGTAAAACAGAAGGGCTGAATAGTTTGCAACTCCCTTCCCTCTGTGAAATTAAAAAGGGCTACTCTCTCAGTCATGACTGCATAACTGCATAGTCTGGAATGGTTTTGGCTAGGCTTGCAAGCTCAGTAGTTGCTATACCGAGAATTGACCTAGTGTTTGGGTCGAGGGTCGGTGTGGAGCGTGCCCCACTCGCATCTTCCCCCAAAAAAAATTACAGTTTTTCTAGCACTACCGTGTTCTTAGAAAGATAGGGTTTAGCAGCGGTGGTGTAAATAATCCGTTTAGAAACAGTATCTTGGTTATAAATGTTATGGGTAGTCCACATTGGACCAGTATCCACACCCAGGATGTTATCCACATACAGTGACAGATTTCCGATGTCAGTGACCGTCATTTTGCGCTCTAAAGTACTCTCACATACCCCAGTTGGGTAGGTTGTAATGACTTTTAAGCCCTGATTACAGAGTTCTTTAGCCTTGTCTATAAACCACGCCTGGTTGTAGTCGGGAAGCTGCCCAGATTGGGGAGGGCTGTTGACTATCAGCCAGTCAAAATGGGGATACTCTCTCGCCCTTAATGCGGGGTACTCGAAGAGTAAATCCTCCTTGCAAGCTATAGGATTGGAAACTTCCAGCCTGTCGGATAGATAGTCGTACCAAGACAGATGGAAAGCTACCCAGTCACGCCTAGCTCCGTGATGGTAAAAGAAGTTCTTATAGCCGATCCAAGCGTTGTGGGCTTTAGGAGGTATGGATAAATCTTGTATCTGTATGGCTACGCCCTCACAGAGGGGTTCTAATTGGCTGTGATACTGTGGATTGCAATGGTGAACGAACTCTAAGTGGGGTTCTTGCTTACACACCATTCTGAGATAATGTAAGTGAATAAGGTTATCGCCTAGATGATATTCGTTGTATGTGTGTATCATGATAGTGTATGATGAGTGAAGTTATTAGGAGAATACTAGCATGACTATTGCAGTTGAAAAAAATATTCCAATACCCCCTGAGAAAAAGCGTAATGTGTACCCATATAAAGTCATGGAAGTCGGTGAATCATTCTTTGTACCAACGGGGAAGTTACAAATTGTCTGCAACGCCAACTACAGATCAGGTAAGCAGTTAAACAAGAAATTTATCGCCAGAAAAGAAAACGAAGGAGTGCGAGTATGGAGAACGGAGTAAGCAAGAAGGAATCGGTAGAGCAGTACATTGAGAAAGCCGATGACTTTGCCAAAAAGAGCTATATGGACCGTATCTGGCGTATGGATAAGGAACAGATCTTCCATGAGCTGATGCGGGTGCATGGAGAATCCTCCAAGCTGCTCTTTGCAGCTCAGATGGAAATAGAACACTTACGCAATCTGCTTGATCCTGAGCAAGATGGCGATGCCATCCACTGATTACGAGAAGCTAATCGCAGAACGCCTACTTTATAAGACAGAGATGCTAAAAGCGCTCTCTTGCCGAACCAAAAAGCAAAAGATCAAATTAGCAGCCGAGTGGAAAGCCAAGTACAGTCAAATGACTTATGACGGACTAATCGCCTTAGCCAAGAATCATTCTGCACGCCTAAAGGTAGCGTATTGGGATATAGCCAACTTTGAAACCAAGAAACTGGATAAGCACAATTGAAAACCGCAGCAGTAGTGACCGTCACTAACGGCAAGCGCCCAGAAGAACTGGACCAGTGCGTGCAATCCGTTAAGAAACAATCTTATCCCTGCACTCACTACATCGTCACAGACTATTGGGATTCGTTTTTGCAAATAAAAAAAATATACCCCCACTGTCGGGTTTGTTATTGGGATGACTATGTAGGCGGTAAAGATGTCGAAGGCAGAAGGCTATATGCAGCTTCCGCTTTTCTTGTCAATGAGGATGTCGTGTTCTTTTGCAACGATGATGACTGGTACAAGTTAAACCATGTGCAATCTATTATGGAAAAGATTGAACAAGGTTATGATTGGGTTTACACCCTACGGTCCGTGTATGACAAGGAGGGGAACTATTTGCTTGACGATAACTGTGAAGCCCTTGGCGAGCTACACGACTGCTATCAAGCACCAGGTCACCGCTTTGTAGATTGGTGTATGTGGGGTATGAAAACGCCTGTCCTAAAAGCCTTAGCCAATGTACTGTCTGAACCTGGCTGGGGCGGGGATCGTAAATTTTATGAAGCAGCCCGTCAATTCTTTCCTAACTTCACTTGGTCAGGCGAGCGAACCTTTTGCTTTCGATTGGGCGGGAATGAATATTCCGTCAAGCAAGATTTTTTTGAAATTGGTAATTACACAATGAACGGCAAGTACGACAATCAATTACCTTGGCTAACTAATGAAAAACTTTGATTTACAAAATTTTTACCACTTTTGCCGTCAACTGAAAATTGAAACAAAAGAACAAGGCTTACGCAAGATGGATAACCTCTTGGGTACGCAAACCTATGTTATGCAGGAAATTACGAAGGGATTGCAAGACGATTGCCATTTCTTTGTCATATTGAAAGGAAGGCAACTTGGCATCACTACAATATCACTCGCACTTGATCTCTACTGGCACTTCACCCATCCAGGGCTTCAAGGCACACTCACAACTGATACGGAAGAGAATCGGGATATGTTCCGATCAACCCTTGCCATGTATATGGATGGTTTGCCCAAGGAGTACCGCATCCCGATCCTTGCTCACAACCGAAATCAGCTTTCCCTCAAGAACCGCAGCCGTATCTTTTATCAAGTCGCTGGGCTTAGAGCAAAAGGAAGTCTGGGTCGTGGTAAGGCTATTACATACTTACATGGAACAGAAACCTCAAGCTGGGGCGATGAAGAAGGATTAGCTTCTCTCCTAGCTTCCCTTGCTGAAACTAATCCAGATAGGTTATATACATTTGAAAGTACTGCTCGTGGTTTTAATATGTTTCACGATATGTATGTTACTGCTAAGCGTGCTAGAACTCAGCGTGCCATCTTCTGTGGATGGTGGCGCAACGAGTTGTACTCGCTCGATCCTGAAGGACAGACATATAAAGTGTATTGGGATGGTAAGCTCTCAGGCGAAGAAAAAGAATGGGTGCGAGATATTAAGAAACTGTATGGCGTAGAGATCAATTCACGCCAGATTGCTTGGTGGCGCTGGAAGCTCTACGAAGGAATCAAAGACGATAGCCTGATGTATCAGGAGTTTCCGCCTACTGAGGACTATGCCTTCGTTATGACAGGCACATCCTTCTTCTCTAATGCGAGGTGTACCGATGCTGTTAAGAAACTTAAGAAGATTCCGTACCAATCTTATCGTTATTCATTTGGCGTTAACTTCCACGATACTGAAGTGCTTAAATCTACTGAACGATTGGCTACACTCAAAGTTTGGGAAGAACCCGTTGATACCGCTTACTATGTTATTGGCGCTGATCCTGCTTACGGAAGTAGCGATTGGGCTGACAGGTTTTGTATTCAAGTATTTCGGGTATATGCCGATGGGCTTGAGCAAGTTGCTTCTTTTGCCACCTCCGAAATGAACACCTACCAATTCGCTTGGGTGATCTGTCACCTAGCGGGTGCGTATAAGAACTCTACCCTTAACCTTGAAGTCAACGGTCCTGGACAGGCTGTCATCAATGAAATGCGTAACCTCAAGCGCCAAGCCAGCGCTATGGGTACTGCGCTAGGTAAAGACCTGATGGATGTGTACGGCAATATGCAGAACTACATCTGGCGTAGGAACGATACGCTAGGCGGAATGTCCAACTCAATTGGCTGGCTGACTACTTCAGCAACTAAGGAGCGGATGCTGACCTACATGAAAGACTATTTTGAGCGTGGCATGATGGATATTTACGACATGGATACCATTGAAGAGATGAAAACAACCATTCGTGACGGGTCATCCATTGAAGCATCAGGTCGTAATAAGGATGACAGGGTGATTGCTACTGCCCTTGCGTGCGCTGCCTATGCCGAACAGGTCCAACCAAGGCTAATATCCCAGAAGCTAACCAAGCGGGTATCCCGTGTACAGGATGACTTTACCCCTGAACAGCTCACTGTTGGGCGTAATGTGAGTGATTATTTGAAGAGAATTGGTGTTTATGGCAACTCCACTGGCAATCCACAGTAGGTCTGAGCTACGCAGGATCATTAAACGCTTTCTTAACGATAAGGACAGGGGTATCTCTATTGCCCTTTTTGCAGACCTAGCTGGTATATCCCAAAGCCATATACGGGATGTTTTTATCAATGAAAGCGAACCAATGACTGAATTTGTCCAGCGTAGGGTGTCAAAAGCCTACCAAGAGTGGGTTTCGGGCGAGGTAGCGATCATGCAGAACCGTGATAACACCCGTTTTGTGCAATATCGTAAAGAATCCAAGCCCGTATTACAGAAAACGAACAAGTTGACACTGGTTAACGGAGAGATTAAGATTAACTTGGGTATTAAGCCAAGATATGATTATTCTGAGCTTACACTTGACGAGCAATTGAAGGGGAATTGATTTATGGCTGTATTACATGACTACCACTGTGCCACACATGGCTATTTTGAATCTAGGGCAGCTAAATGCCCAATGAAAGGATGCAATGAAGAAGTTTTACAAGTATTTCTGCAAGCTCCTGGGCTTATCTCAGCAAAGACCAAGTTTACTGACAAGTCAACAAAGCAACTTGCAATCGAGTTTGATATGTCCGACATTAAAACCACCAGAGAAGGTGAAAACCAAGGCGGATACCTCACCCGTAAAAACAAGTTCAAAGAAAAAGACTACGCAGAAGCCGAAAAGTACGCAACCCGCAAGCGTGGCAACAAAGACAAGCTCCAGAAAACCCCGATCCCCGAAGCGCCAAGGGAAGCAAGACCAGGGGATGCTGCTATCTGGGGCGGTGGCGAAAAAGGCTTCCAAGGATTGAATATGCAATCGCTTTTACGGGGTAATGCAATCAAACCTGTAAGAGATGAACAAGTAGGCTTGACACCAAGAGAAGCTGGAGTTATAAAAGGACCTACTATTGATCCAAGCAGTACAATGAGAGATCCCGATAACTTACAGATTAAGCGATGAGAATACCGTCAAGCCCTGAAGCCAGAGAAGATTTCTATTTAGACATTATCGCTAAGTGCTTGGTATCGAAAGAAGCCCGCAAAGGTGATTACACCACCCAGCGGGCTTATTATTTATTTGGCGCTGGACCTGAAGAACCGCCAGCGTATTTCAACAAGATCAATCCGCATTTAGACCAGCTCACATCCTTCCTGTATAGCTCTGAAACCACACGGTTTTCTATCCAGCTAGGCGCATCAGTCAATGATGCAGAGCAACGCAAGACACCACGCCTAACCCAAGCCCTTAATGACGAGTGGCTAAACTCCAATGCAGACCAAGTATTTTCGACTGCCTTGACTTGGGCGCTGTGCTACAACACAACTTTTATCAAGCTGGTTTACAACAACGGAATTAACCCTTACCTGATTGAACCCGATTCTATCGGTGTGCTACGGGAGGATATTGCCTATACAGACAGGCAAGAAGCCATCGTTCAAACCTACTATATTACAAAGTCGGAACTATACGCCCGTCTGTATTCCCATCCAAAGCGAGATGACATCGTTAAGCGGATCACCACAGGTACACGAGTATCTGAATCAGAGATTCCTGAAGCAGTTAACAGAATTGTTATGTCGCAGACCAATCCAACCATCTACGGCAACATTAACCTAGACTTGTATGGCGTAAACCGCTACAAGCCACAGGTCGCAGAAGATACCGTTGAGATGACTGAGTTATGGGTGTGGAATGATGAAACACAAGACTACCAAGTCGTTACTACCGCAGCGCCTAATGTCATTATTTATGACAGACCAGGATCATCTTTATTCTTAAAAGGCGAGTGTCCTTTTATTCAGATTTGTCCTAACCCGCTGCCAAACTACTTCTGGGGTGCATCTGAAGTACAAAAGCTCATGCAGTTGCAAGTATTGCTTAATACCCGCTGGGTAGAGATCCTTGACTTGTTATCGAAACAAGTAGCACCGCCAACAGCGCTTACTGGCTTTTCTGGCATTTTGGATGAGAAAAATTTTGCTTTAAACCGTGCTGGTGGTCTGCTTTCGTCAGATATGCCCAACGCTAAGGCAGAAAGACTAGCTCCTCAAATGCCACCCGATCTCTTTGAAGTAATTCATGAGATCAGTGCGATGTTTGAAGAAGTATCTGGTATCGGTAATGTACTGCAAGGAAAAGGCGAATCAGGCGTTCGTTCTGCTGGTCATGCAAGCCAATTGGCAAGACTTGGTAGCTCAAGAGCAAAAAAGCGTGCCTTGATTGTGGAAGATAGCTTGGAAAAGGTCGCAACCTTGTATCTCAAGCTCATGCAACAGTACGATCCAACGCACTACAAAGACACGGAAGATGTGCCGTTTATTTCAGAGCAATTTACCAATGACTATGTAGTCAAAGTAGATGCTCACTCGAACAGCCCCATCTTTACTGAAGATACCAAGCAGTTGGCATTTAACCTGTTCAAAGCTGGTGCAATTGATAAGGAATCTTTACTTGACATGGTGGAAGCTCCTGGCAAACAATTGCTAAAACAGCGTTTGAAAAAAATGGAGGCGCAAAAGGCTTCACAGCCTCAACCACCTGCTTCAGCGCCCAAAGAGCATCACTCTAAAAAAGAGGGAGGACAGTAATGGCACTAGGTAATGTACAACCCAAAGCGGATCAACCGAGAGTGACTACTGAATCACTTAAGCGTGGTGAAAAAGGTCCGAATTTGGAGTATCGTACTCAAGGAGTACAAAGTTTTAATCGTAGTCCAAGAACAAAGAATTATGGCAGGACCGTTAGGGGATAGTTGATTAGGAGATTGTCATGGCACGGAAAAGCAAAAAAGGTCGGAAAAGCTGCAAGTAATAATTGAAGGGGATAGTTAATCTAGGAGAGAATGATGCGTAAGATGCACAAAAAAACTCGCAAGTCCAAGCGTTAATTAGTTTCTTCTCGTGAGGAAGAGAAAGGGTGTGGCTGCCTTCCCTTAGAAATAGGTGACCGCTGCTAACTAGGAGATATCCACATGGCACGCAAAGCTCGTAAAGGTCGTAAAGCACGCAAGTAATCCTTTTTAGGATTATTTCGGACTGACCGAATAACCCTCCCTGGGGGGAGGGAAGCAAAATATATCCCCCCACTTGACAATTGATAGATTTTGTTTAACCTTGCGGTTATATTGATAGGAAAAGATTATGGGCGTACCTTCAGACAAGTTGATGGAAATGATTAAATCTCAGCGTGATGCTGCAACGCCACAAGGCGTTCCTAGCGCACCTGAAACACCAACAGGAATGTCTGATGCTTCCGCCCCTCCAATGGGTTCACCAATGAGTACCCCAGAACCCAAGATGGGCAATCGTGAAGCTGCGATGATTAACCTATCTATGGCGCAAGACCTTCTTGAACAAGCTCTACCAGCCGTAGGTTCAGATTCCGATGAAGGTCGCTCTATCCTGAACGCTATTGGCACAATCAACAAAGTTATTGGTCCTAAGAAATCTAAGACCAATGAACTGCAACCTACTGAGATTATGCAGATGTTGCAAACCCTACCCCAAGCTGGCGGTGCAACGGCTGAAGGCAAAGCAATGGCACAAGCACCAACCATCCCAGGTATGTCCACCCCAGTACCTCCACCAGCTCCTGCTGGCGGTTTACCAGGTGGCGCACCTTCCGCAACTCCACAAATGTAAGGAATCATTATGGAACTCTTTAAACCCCGTGGCGCTGCTTTACCACGCAGACCAACTGACAACAATCAGAAAAACGGTCAAGTTATCAATACTCCACGCTTCTCAGAGTTTGGTGGCTTGTCTGCTGCTCCTAAAGCTGGCTACAAAAATATGATGTCGATGTCACATCCTGGTGACACAAAGAAAGTTATCTAATCTCGAAAGGGGATAAATTATGAGCTTAGAAGATCTATCATTTGAACAGCGTGATGAATTGGCTTTGTTGGCTAAGCAATTGGCTGACAATCCACAAACACGCAAACAATTTTTACGCATGACAAAACAGGTAAAACCTGACTTGTCTATTCCAGAATTAGAAATCGAAGATTACACAGAGAAGAAAATCAACTCTGCGGAAGAACGAGTAATGAAACTGGAAGCACAATTGCGTGAAAGAGATGCAAAACAAGAACTCGACAACCGCAGAGCGAGATTAGGTCGCACTGAGGATGAAATTGCTGAGATTGAGAAGTTAATGCTTGAAAAAGGCATGACTAATCATGAAACAGCAGCAGAGTACTTTGATTGGATGAAGCAAGCTGCCGTACCTACATCCAATTCAGCAATGGGTTACAACCCAAGCGCTATCAGCAAGTTTGACCTATCAAAATACTGGAAAAACCCACAGATGGGCGCAAGGGATGAAGCAGCAAAAGCATTGGGCGAGTTACGCAAGAACACTCGACCAATTGGTATCTAAACAGCAGTAAATAGGGGATATTTACTTTTAATGGAGAATTATTATGCCAATAGGTGGCGGAATAGTTCCAGCGTCAGGATCATCGCAGTATAACGAGCTTACTTATGTAACCCGTAGAGCGTTTATCCCCAAGCTGGTCGTACAGTTGTATAACAGTACGCCCTTGATGGCTGCGTTGATTGCTAACAGTCAACAGGCTTCAGG